>Ga0111183_1048_pt1 | contig 15689 bp, 16 predicted proteins | sample DeeMarSWOR324_28_FD_80238 | JGI IMG/M metagenome (GOLD analysis project Ga0111183, IMG submission 80238) | Omnitrophica WOR_2 bacterium SM23_29 | reverse complement strand
GCCATCCCCGCTGACTTTAAAAGCACAATTCCCGCTATTATGACAACGTTTAAATGTTTTATTCTCTCCATAAAATCTTTGAATTTCTCTACATCGTAAACCGCCTGAGTCTGAAAGAACTCGGCACCCGCTTTTATCTTCTTCTCCAATTTCATCAATTCGGGTTCAAGCGGTTCTGCGCCGGGATTGACTACGGCGCCAACGCAAAATTTAGGAATTCCCTTTAAAGGTTTGCCGGCCATATCAATGCCCTGCTGCAAAGTTCTTATTACCTCTAGTAATTGTACGGAATCTAAATCGAAGACAGGTTTTGTTTGCGGATGGTCACCGCTCGAAGGGTGGTCTCCGGTAAGCGCCAATATATTTTCTATTCCTAATACTGCTGCCGACAAGACGTCGGATTGAAGAGCGAGTCTATTTCTATCTCTGCAGGTAATTTGAAATACCGGCTGGTGTCCTCTCTCTTTAAGAAGCCTACACATAGCCAAGGAGCCGAGTCGCATAACAGAACTCTGTAAATCGGTGACATTTATTCCGTCAACTCTTCCTTTTATAAGCTCGGCGTCTTCTAAGATCTCTTTTACGTCGATGCCCTTTGGGGGACCAATTTCGCTCGTTACTATGAATTTATCCGATTTTATCTTATCCTTTAAACTCATATCTTCTTTTTTGTAAAATCTTCTAAGATTAATTTCCTGGGTTTAACTACCTTCGAATAATCCTTAGGTAGTTTAATCGTCTTTATCTTATCGAGTTCGCCTATCTCACTTAGTCTTTTATAAATTAAAACCCAAGCGCAGTCCTTTTCCCTATCCACTTCGCATTTGCCTTCCTTAGAACCGCCGCAGGGACCGTTTAAAAGACCTTTGGGGCAAAGCGTCATAGGGCACAATCCGCCGGTTGAATCTAAAACGCATTCTCCGCAAAGCGAACATGTCTCTTTAAAGTGACCAGCTCTTTCAACCTCGCCTAAAAATACCGTATCCAATGCGGGACGAACCTTTTTCTGCGTGCCTTCCATAACCGTCTGCACGCCGTCCCCGCAGGTCAGCACCAAAATCGAATCGCACTGTTCTATCGCCTCTCTATTTTCCCGATATCTCTTTTTAACCTCTAATAAATGACAGGGTGGATCCATAACCACAGTGCCCGTTATAACCTTACCCTGGGCTTCTAATATCTTCTTCATCGCGGCAACTTCCTCTTCTCCGCCCGTCTTGCAAACAGTTGAGCACTGGGCACAGCCCACTATGAATATTTTCTTATCGTTTTCTAAATATTTTAAAATTTCGTCTGTCGGCTTTGTCGTCGTAAATATCATCGGCTTACACCCCTTTTTGTAATTTAAATGCCTCGACTAAATTTCTCATCAACATGGTAACTGTAAGAGGGCCGACCCCGCCTGGAACCGGAGTAATATATCCTGCGACGTCAACCGCTTTTTCAAATTCAACGTCTCCGACTATCTTGTCTCCGACCCTGTTTATTCCAACATCTATTACAACCGCTCCTTCCTTTATCCATTCTCCCTTAATAAGCCCGGGCTTACCCACAGAGACGACTAAAATCTCAGCCCTCTTTACGTGTTCCGGCAGAGTTCCCCTTTGACCTGTGGCTATATGACAGACCGTAACGGTGGCAAACTTATCTAACAACAATAAACTCACAGGTTTTCCTACTATCTCGCTATGTCCGACAACGACTGCCTCTTTTCCGTATAAATCTATCCCCGTCGCCTTAATCAATTCCATAACAGCCAACGATGTACAGGTACCGATCCTTACATTGCCAAATACGCACTGACCCATATTTTCCGGGTGCATTCCTTCTACATCCTTTAAGGGGTCAACAAATTTTGAAATCTCTTTTGAATTCATATGTTTTGGGAGGGGCAGCTGTAATAATATTCCTGTTATGGATTCGTCCTTATTTAAGCCCTTGATTAAATCTATCAACTCCTGCTGAGAGGTTTCGTCTTTCAATATATGGGTTTTAAAATCTATTCCGAGTAGGCTCGCGTTTTTTTGCTGTCCCCTTAGATATGCCGCTGCCGCCGGATTTTCGCCAACCTGTATGCTGGCAAGGGCCGGCGTCAAATTATATCTCTTTTTCAGCTCATCTATCTGACCTTTAAGAATATCTTTTATTCTCTCGGCTATTTCTTTACCGTCTAAAATTACTGCTGCCATTTTATAGTGCTATCCTTTCAATTTACTTTGCGTTTTGTCCAACGTGCTATTCTTAAAAAGTTCTACATCCTTTTTTAACGTCTCTATGATACCCTCCGTATCCATACAGAATTTTTCGTCTTTTAGCCCTTTTAAATTTATCCTCACGTTCAGGGCCGCTGAATCAAACTCGGCCAAATTCGGGCATACCTTTAATAATTCAACGCTTAACTTACAGATATTAAACGGCACATCTACGGCCTCTTTTAAAGCGGCCTGTATGGCATCCTTTTTAAACTGTCTTTGTTTTTCATCCGTCTCTAATAATTTTGTTGCGTTATAATATTTTTTATATGCCTCTACATCCTGGTCGACTAGTCTCATTAATTGCCGTCTTATCTTTTCGGAGATTTGTAAAACATCTTTAACGAATCCCTGTGCCTCTTGATACTTGGTTTTGCTTATCGTGTAATTCGCCACCATACTTATAAGCGCACATCCTGTGGCAGCCGTCAATGCCGCAGCGCTTCCGCCGCCCGGGGTCGGAGACCTGTCTGCCAAATCATCAAGATACTCTTTTAATGGTCCGTTTATATACATTAAAATAATCCGATTATTTTGCCGTCGTCTGTGATATCTATTCCCTCGGCAGCGGGAATTTTGGGAAGGCCCGGCATCAGCATCATATCCCCGGTTACGGGTACTAAAAATCCCGCCCCTGCCGCAACCTTAACTTCCCTTACCCTCAAATGCCAGCTGGTGGGCGCTCCCTTTATATTTGGGTCGTCCGTAAATGACAACTGTGTGCGTGCCATATTAATGGGCAATTTATCAAATCCCAATTTTGTTAAGATATTTATATCTTTATCTGCAGAATTAATATATCTGACTCCCTCTGCGCCATAGAGTTGCGTTGCGATTATCTTTATCTTCTCTTTTGCCATATAACGGCTTAAAGTGGCTGGGATGTTCGCGCATGGATTTTAAGACGGCTTCTGCCAGTGCGATGCCGCCGCTTGAACCTTCGGTTACAACTTTCGATATAATCGCTTTGACGCTTAAAACTTGGCAGTGGTCAATGATAATTTTTAATTCTTTATCCGAATCCGTTAAAAATCTATTTATCGCTACGACCGGCCATACGCCGAACTTCTTAATATTTTCTACGTGTCTCGTAAGGTTAGGTAAACCCGCCTCTATCGCCTTTAAATTCTCTTCCTTTACTTTTTTAAAAGCGCCTCCCCCGTGAATTTTTAAAGCCCTTGTGGAAACAACTAAAACTACAAGGTCAGGTTTTAATTTGGACTGACGACAGACAACGTTAAAGAATTTTTCGGTTCCCAAGTCTGCGCCAAAGCCGCTTTCGGTGACTACGTAGTCAGCGAGTTTCAGCGCCATCTTCGTCGCCAAAACGCTGTTATTTCCGTGTGCGATATTTGCGAACGGCCCAGTATGTACAAACGTGGGCTGACCTTCTAGAGTCTGAACTAAATTCGGCTTTATCGCATCTTTTAACAAAAGCGCCATTGAACCGACCGCCTTTAAATCGGCGGCGGTAATCGGTTTTCCGCCATATGTGTATGCAACTATAATTTTACTTAATCTATTTTTTAAGTCCTTTATGCTCGTTGAGAGCGCCAAGATCGCCATAACCTCACTTGCCACCGTGATGTGAAAACTTGTACTTCGCGGAATTCCATGCGTTTTACCGCCTTCTCCTACGGTGATGTATCGTAAAAACCTGTCGCTTATGTCAATAACCCGCGGCCATACAATTCGCTTCGGATCAATCTTTAATTTATTGCCCTTAAAAACATGGTTATCTACAAGGGCAGCAAGTAAGTTATGGGCGCTGCCGACAGCGTGTATGTCGCCGGTAAAATGTAAGTTTATATCTTCCATCGGCACAACCTGCGCATAACCGCCACCGCAAGCGCCGCCCTTTATTCCAAAGACAGGACCTAAAGATGGCTCCCTTAGACAAAGGCAGACATTCTTCTTCAATTTGCCCAATGCCTGCGCAAGACCTATCGCGGTGCAGGTCTTTCCTTCTCCGGCATTTGTTGGGGTAATGGCGGTAACGTTGATTAATTTCCCGTTGGGCTGGCCAGCTAATCTGCCTAGAAGATTTAGCGAAACCTTGGCCTTATATTTTCCATAAGGTTCTATCTCATCGGGCGTAATGCCAAGTTTTCTTGCAACTTCAATTATCGGAATGGGTTTTGCCTTCTGGGCAATCTCTATGTCTGTAAGCATTCTCTTCATTTTGGACTCCTTGCGGAAGGGAAAAATTGACGCTTTATTATATAAAATATTTTATGAGGTGTCAATGCAAAACATAATTTAGGAAATGCATATGTCACTTGACGATAAAAGTATTACAATTTGTAGCCGAGTTTGCGCAATAAGTCCTTGCGCCACTTTGTATCGGGCCCGTCTTCTATGCCTTTCGGCTTCGCCCCATCTATAACGCCTAAAATCCCTCTTCCCTGTTCCGTCTCGCCAATTATAACTTCGACCGGATTTGCCGTCGCACAATATATCGAACAGACCTCGGGGACATCTTTAATAGCCCTTAATACATTAATGGGATAAGCATCCTTTATCAGAACGACGAATATATGTCCGGCACCGATCGAAAGTGCATTCTTCGCTGCAAGTCCCTTCAATTCATCGTCGTTGCCTTCAGCTCTGACCAGACACGCACCGGAGGATTCACAAAATCCTACACCAAATTTTATCCCGGGGACAGAATCCACCATCGCCTCATAAATGTCTTCGACCGTCTTAATAAAGTGCGTTTGGCCAATGATGATATTCATCTCTGCCGGCTTTTCAACCTTTACAATTTTAGTCTCCATCTTAAAAACCTCCTTTACAAACTTACCGCTTTAGGACGGAAGTTCTTCGCTGACAATCTGGTTTACCAATTTCCCATCGGCTTGCCCCTTTACCTCCTCCATAACGGCCTTCATAACTTTGCCCATATCGGCTTTGCTTTTAGCACCGACCTTTTCGATAGTCGACTTTATAAGCGCTCTCAACTGTTCCGGAGGTAGTTGCTTCGGCATATAGGCCTCTAAGATGGCTAGCTCCGCCTTCTCTTTATCGACCAAATCCTGCCTCCCGCCCTTGGTAAATCCTTCGATTGAGTCACGGTGCTGTTTTACCTGTTTTGATATAACGCTCAGCACGTCCTTATCCTCTAATTTTTCGACCCGTTTTTCTATCGCTAAGTTTTTCGTCCCTGCCTTCAGCATCCGTAACGTAGAAACCCGAATCGCATCCCTTGCTTTAAGCGCCTCTTTTAAATCGACCTCAATCTTTTCCTCTAATGTCATCTCCTTCGCTCCTCTCTTAAAATACGCTTAGGTGTTTATCGTAACGGGCTTAACCGATTTGGAAAGCCAAATCGAAATCTCATACAAAAAAACCAAAGGTATCGCCATAAGCAATTGCGTAAACGCATCCGGGGTCGGCGTCAAAATTGCCGCAACTATAAATATCAAAAGTATGGCATATTTTCTATTTCTCTTTAAAAAGGTTGGCGTAATCAAGCCTATCTTAGTCAAAAATATGACCGCGACGGGGAGTTCAAAGACCAAAGCGAACATAAGCAATAGCACCGTGATGAACGATATATATTTTGAGACGGTTAACATCGCGACAACATTAGGTCCCGCGAAATTAATCAAGAACTTCAAAGCCCACGGAATCACAATAAAAAAGGCAAACGCTGCTCCGCATAAAAAAAGCACGACCGAAAAAGGAAATAGAAAAAGGAACGTCTTTTGTTCTCTTTCGGTCAAACCAGCCGAAACGAAACGCCAGAATTGAAATAATATTATGGGGGAAGAAATAAACAGCCCCACGAAAAATGCAAGTTTTAAATATGTCATGAACGCCTCGACCGGAGAGATAAAGACCAGCTGTCCAACCGGCCGAGCAAGATATGCGACAATCTCTTTCACCTTCCAAAATGAAATGCCGGTCGCGATAAAGAGTGCCGCTAAAGAGGTTAATATTCGACGGCGGAGCTCATCTAAATGCTCCACCAGTGTCATCCGTTTGTCAACCATGTTAAGAAGGAATGTTCTATTCTTTCTTGGATTTGTCTTCCTTCATAGCCTTCTTAAATTCCCCAAATGCCTTGCCGATAGATTTGGCTATTTCGGGAAGACGCGAAGCGCCGAAGATCAAAAGGACGATTAAAAGAATTACAAGAAGCTCTGGCATACCGAGGTTAAATAGCATATTATCCTCTTTTTTAAAAAAATTATAGCATACGGCGGACTAAAAGTCCATAATTGCTAGATATTATTAATTGGTGTATACTTAATAGGAAATGAAGCATTACAAAAATCATAATCTATACTTTGCCGCCTTCGCCTTCGGCTTTGCATCGATGGTGGGACAAATTCTGCTTTTGCGCGAACTTATCATCGTCTTTTATGGAAACGAGCTCTCTGTCGGAGTAATGCTCGCCTCTTGGTTATTCTGGGTGGCGGTCGGCAGTTGGGGAATTAATAACCTTTTGCACCTTTTAGAAAAAAAGTTCAAAGTACATAATCTGGCGTACCTTCTATTACCCTTCCTCTTAATCGCTATCACTATAATTTTGCCGGCCTCAATATTTCTGGTGCGAAATATAAAGAATATGCTTGGTGTCTCTCCGGGAGAAATAATCGGACTAACTCCGATGTCGCTATCATCTTTTCTGGTACTGGCGCTTCCCTGTCTATTATTCGGCCTTTTATTTGCGCTGACCTGCAGGGTTATTTCGCGCGAATCTAAAGAACCGCCCGTAGAGGTCGGCAAAATCTATCTGCTTGAGGCGATTGGAGCTGCGGTCGGCGGATTGGCCTTCAATTATTTATTAATCTATATCTTAAAACCTCTTCAGATGGCTTTATTTTGCGGCGTTCTAAATATCTGTGCGGCGCTTACCTTAATTAACATAAGAACGAGGCCGCTAAAGTGGTGGGCAGCATTTTCGTTTATGATACTTGTTCTTCTCCTTCTTATCTATTGGGCGAATCCCCTAGATTTTCGAATGAGGCAAATCCAATGGAGATATCTTAAATTGGTGTCCGTAGTCGATTCTATTTACGGCAATATCGCGCTTACGAAATTGGACGCGCAATTTAATCTATTTGAAAACGGCCTCTTGGTCTCCTCCACAGAAGATCCCTTGACCGCCGAGGAGGCGGTCCATTACGCGCTCCTGGAACATCCGGATCCAAAAAAGGTCCTCCTTATAGGGGGTTCTTTGAACGGGAGTTTGGATGAAGCCCTAAAACATCCTGTCGAAGAAATAGACTACGTCGAATTAGACCCAACCATAATCAGGGTTGCGAAGGACAATTATCCAAAAGAGTTACTAAAGGCGCTTAAGAGCCCGAAGGTAACCACCCATCATATAGACGGGAGATTATTTGTTAAAAGGACGAGCGGCAAAAAATATGCTAAATACGATGTTGTAATCTTGATATTGCCGAATCCCTTTACCGCGCAACTCAATAGGTTTTACTCGCTCGAATTTTATCGCGAAGTAAAAATGATACTAAAAAAAGACGGCGTATTCTCCTTCGGCGTTACCTCCGCTGAAAATTACATAAGCCCGGAACAAGGCCAATTTTTAGGATGCCTGTATCGAACGTTAAAAAAGGAATTTTCGGACATCGTAATCTTCCCCGGAGATTATAACTTCTTCTTCGCCTCTCCTACGAGAGGAATTTTAACTTATGACCCGAAGACTTTATTGAAAAGGTTAAAACAGAGAAACCTCGACCTTAAATATGTAAGGGAATATTATCTGCCGTTTAAATTGACCGCTCCGAGGATAGAATACCTTGAAAACTCCATTAAACAAGCGCCCCGGACGAAGATAAATTACGACTTTCGCCCCGTCGGCTATTTTTATGACATGGTCCTATGGTCTACGCATTTTAAATCCGACATAAAATATTTTTTAAAAAATTTGGATAGGATAACCCCTAAGGCAATCGCGCTTATCTTATCTTTAGCGTTCGTCGTCTTAGCCATCCTCCGAGTTGCAACGACCAAGGCTAAGAATCTGCCTGTCCATATTTCGATTGGTACAACCGGATTTTCGGAGATGTTCTTTCAGGTCGTTGTGATTTTAAGCTTTCAAGTAATATATGGTTATGTCTATTATAAAATCGGCTTGATATTTGCCTCATTTATGCTGGGTTTGGTGTTAGGAAGTTTACTTGCGATAAAGATTATTGCGAAGGGTCTAAATTTATCTAAGTTCTACATAACGACCCAATTAGCAATTTGTATCTATCCCCTTATTTTGCCGCCTATATTTCTTTCGCTTGAGCCCGTGGCTCGTACGAGTTTCGTCCAATCCTTCGCAGTAGAAACCCTGTTTTCGGTTCTGCCGATTGTCGCAGGATTTATCGGAGGGCTTCAATTTCCGCTCGCAAATAAAATTTGCCTCGGACAAGAGGGGTACACGGGTAAAACTGCTGGGCTTCTTTACGGCGTAGATCTGTTCGGTGCGTGCGTAGGTGCGCTATTGACAAGCGCAATTTTAATTCCTATAATCGGAATAAATGTAGCGTGTTATCTGACTTCCCTAATGAATACATTCGTACTTTTGCTGCTCGTCATATCCTATCTTAAATGGAAACCTAAGGCGGTAGTTTAGTTCCTTGGGAAAATTATCCTTTCTTTTAATCCTGAGGAGACGACGGTCTTAATCTCGCCTGCCTCATCGCTAATTATAATCGCTTCGATGTCTGGCGTATTCTCGACAAACTTCATCCCCTCCACAGGACCCAAAACGAATACGGCGGTTGCCAGGCCATCTGCGGTAGCAACATCCTTCGCTATAACCGTCACGCTGGCAGGCAAATCGCCCCTTGGATAACCTCTTCGCGGATCGATTATATGAGAACATCTTTTGCCTTCGACTATATGATAATTTTCATAATCGCCGGAGGTGGCGATTGCGCAACCTTCGGTCTCTAAAATTGCGATGGGCTTGTGTTTCACCCTCGGGTGCCGTATCGCTATCTTCCATAAATTTTTATCTGGTTTTACCCCTGCGCAAATAAGATCTCCTCCCGCTTCAACCAAAACAGATTTTATTCCACGAGATTTTAATATACGAACTGCCCTATCGACTGCGTAACCCTTAGCAATGCCGCCCAAAATGATTTTAACGCCGTCTTTGCTTTTAATAACCGAATTGCCGCCACCGAGTTTGAGCTTCTTATAACCGACGCTCTTTAAAACTGCGCGTATCTCCTTATCGGCTGGCCTTCTATCTGTATTGCTATCACCGTAAAAGCCCCAGAGTTCCAGAAGCGGCAGGACCGTTATATCGAACGCGCCTTTCGTCAAGGCGCTGATCTCCCGCGAGCGGCGAAGTACCTCCATAGTCTCATCGCTTACTTTTATTCGCTCGCCGCCCTTAAGCCTATTTATCTCGCTAACCTCGGAATTATCTTTATAGTTGCTCATCAGCGTATCGACGCGTTTTATCTCTTCAAATGCTGCGTCGACCGCTGCCTTTATTGTCTGCTTGCTCTTATCCGAATCAAAGACGGATATAACGACACTTGTGCCCATAACAAATTCGGTTCGGGAATAAGTAGGCGTTTTTGAACAGCCGAGCGTTAAAGTAATAAACAAAGGCACAAAAACTAGAAGCCCATACTTATAGCTCACATTCATAGATTGGAGGTTAACCTGCGAGGTTAGAGTAGAACCGCGCCTCCTTATTTGAGACGTTAGGTTCATTTCTTTTTTGGAAGGCCTCTTTAAAAACTTTAAAGGGTAATTTTGAAAGGATTAAGGCAATAGCCAATAAGATATTCCCCTTAAGAAACTGCCTTCGCGTTAAGATGAATTTACTTTTTTTTCCCATATTATAACTCCCATACTCCGGGTATCTCGTTTCCGCAGAATTTACACTTTCCGTCAACGATATTATATTCCAACACAGAATAACCTACTCGCCTAATCAAAAGTTTTCCGTCAAAGGGACAATATGTATTATTGCCCTCGTGTCCGGGAATATTTCCAACATAAGCGTAATGGACCTTTTTTGCGCGCGCCATCTCCAAGGCCATATCCAACGTTTTAGTGGGGGTAGGCGGCAAATTCTTCAATTGATACTGCGGCCAGAACTTTGAAAAATGTAAAGGTACGTCGGGTCCCATATTATCCAATACCCAATCTATAAGGCGGCTTATATCTTCTTCCTTATCATTGAGGGTAGGGACTATCAGATTTACTATCTCAACCCAAATTTTTTGTTTCTTTAATACCTTCAGGGTCTCCAGGACAGGTGCTAATTGTCCGAAACATACCGTCTGGTAAAATTCCTCGGTCATCGCCTTTAAATCCACCTTCACTGCATCAACTACGGAACACAATTCCAGTAAAGGTTCGGGATTGATAAATCCGGCTGTAACGACGATGTTCTTCAGGCCGTGTTGATGCGCGATCTTGCTCGTATCAAACATATATTCATAAAATATAATCGGATCGTTATATGTATAAGCTATTGATTTACATTTATACTTTAAGGCATTCTTCACGACCTCTTCCGGCGGCAGGTCGTAATTTTTGGTCCTTTCCGGCTCAGCCTGAGATATCTCCCAGTTTTGACAATACTTACAATGAAGGTTGCATCCGGCGGTCCCGATCGAAAATGCAATGCTTTTCGGATACATATGAAACATGGGTTTCTTTTCGATGGGATCTAAGTTGATGGCGCAGGGTTTGCCATATACAAGCGACCTCATTCTTCCGCCTGAGTTTACCCTTACCCTGCAATTACCTCTTTGACCTTCTTGTAGGATGCATCTGCGGGGGCATAACTGGCATTGAACGAAATTTTCTTTTGCCATATTTACTTCTCAACATATCAGCTACTCAAACCTAGTACTCTGGCTACAGCCTCGGCAATCAAAGCAGGGCTCTTCGAAACGACAACTCCTGCGTCTCGTAAAGCGCTTGCCTTTTCTTCTACGCTGCTTCTCCCGCCCGTCATGACAGCTGCTGCATGACTTATCCTCTTATCCAGCGGAGCCATTCGGCCTGCGATATAACCGACGACGGGTTTGGTCATTTTACCCTTTATAAACTTCGCGGCCTCTTCTTCTTCGGTGCCGCCGGATTCGCCAATTATTACAACCGCCTGCGTCTCGCTGTCACGCTCAAAAAGCTCTAAAGCATCGACGAAACCCATTCCGCGCATTAAGGCTCCGCCTACGCTTGTACACGTAGACTGTCCCAATCCACGGCGAGTAAGTTGCCAAACGAGGTCATAGGTTAAGGTACTGCTCCTTGAGACAACTCCGATATTTCCTCTTGTATGAATATATCCGGGCATTATTCCAACTTTACATTCGCCCGGCGTAATTATCCCCGGGCAATTCGGACCGATCATCAAAGAATTCTTTTCCTCAAGGTATTTCTTGACCCTTGAGATATCTTTTAGTGGAATTCCTTTGGTAATTACAACTATCAATTCCAATTCGGAATCTGCAGCTTCCATAATCGCATCCGCCGCATATGCGGGGGGAACCAATACGCAGGAGCAGTTCGCACCCGTCCTATCCACCGCCTCCTGAACTGTATTAAATATATAGATCCCATCAGATTTAGTGCCGCCTTGACCCGGAGCAATACCGCCAACAACTTGCGTGCCATATTCTTTCATCTGCCTTGCATGAAAACTTCCGGCCTGGCCCGTTATACCCTGAACGATAACCTTCGTATCCCTATTTACTAAAATGCTCATCTTCTTTTTTTACTCACTTTGGTTTTTTTAATTGATCTGGTTTTTCTTGTCGTTGCCGCCTCAACCGCCTTTTTTGCCGCATCTTCCATGTCTGAGGCAGCTATTAAATTAAACTTGGCCTTTGAAATTAGATTCCTTCCTTTCTCAAAATTTGTCCCTTCAAGCCTTACAACAACCGGTACTTTTATCCTGATTTTTTTTGCTACTTCGATTATGCCTTGGGCTATCGTATCACACTTCATTATCCCGCCGAAGATATTTACTAAAATCGCCTTGACCTTCCTGTTAGCGAGTAATACCTTAAACCCTTCCTTGACCTGTTCTACGGTCGCTCCGCCGCCGATGTTCAAAAAATTCGCTGGTTCACCGCCGTGTAATTTTATCAAATCCATCGTTGCAAGGGCAAGCCCTGTGCCGTTTACCATACATCCGATATTTCCACTTAAGGCGATATAGTCTAATCCTAAATCTCCGGCTTTCGCCTCCAACCTATCTTCTTCGCTCGCCTCCTGCAACTTTTTTAACTCGGGATGCCTAAATACACCGTCCTTATCCATTTCCATCTTGCAATCGATTACTATCATCCTTTTATCTCTCGTTAAACCCCATGAATTTATCTCGACCAGCGACAAATCCAGTTCCAAAAATGCCTTGACCAAATTTGAAATCTGCCCTGCTGCCTCTTCTATCGCTTCTGCCTTTAAGCCCAATTTATATGCGATGCGGCGAGATTGGTATGGCAAAATCCCTGTGAATGGATTTATATCTTCTCTTATTATCATTTTTGGATTTATCTTTGCTATATCCCCGATTTCAACGCCACCGCGCTTTCGGCAAGCCAAGAGAACCGGAGTACCTAAACTAATATCATATGTTATCGCCAAATAAAATTCACTTACGGTCGGTATCGTTTCTTCGATGAGAATTTTCCTGACGAGTAATCCGTAAGGGCCGGTCTGAGCCGTTACCAATCTCTTCTTTAGAATATCTTTCGCTACTTTCTTAAGGCGCGGTAAACCTGATACGACTTTTATTCCGCCTGCCTTGCCTTTATCGCCGACATGTACTTGCGCCTTTACCGTGCATCTTCCTTTTTTCAATATCTTCCTATACGCGGAAGCGGCTTTCTCAACGGATGAAGCAACGGTCCCTTTCGGTACAGCTACTGCATACTTTGCCAACAACTCCTTCGACTGATATTCATGAATTTTCAACTTTATTGCCCCTTATTTAAGTTTTATGGAACTTCTTTAAGTAATTCAGGCAAGAACTCCTTAGTCTTTTCCATCATCTCCTGATTGGATATCGGTGTCGTCCTGCCTTTGGCATACTCCGAATCAACCCACTCTTTAATTTTGATTACGCCACCATGTCCCTTCGTAACCTTCCTGCCTTCTCCTAACTTCAGATGTAAGTTTATCCATTCCGCTATGCCGGCTGTGCCGGATTTATCGGTAACTGCGATACCGACTTTCCTTTTAAGCAGTTTCTCGGTGTCAAATACATTGTAGATTTCCTTGTCCTTCATCAGACCATCCGCATGGATACCGGCGCTGGTAACATTAAAGTTCTTTCCAACGAATGGTTTGTTATCGGCGATTTTATAACCGATCTCTTTCTCGAAATATTCTGCGATATCCGTTATTACAGTCGTATCGATATCATCTTTCACGCCGCGAAGTGCCACATATTCCATAACTAGGGCTTCAAGGGGGGTATTGCCGGTCCTTTCCCCTATGCCTAAGAATGCACCGTTAGCCGCGCAACACCCATAAAGCCAGGCAGTCGTCGCATTAATTAAGCCGTGATAAAAATCGTTGTGCCCATGCCATTCTAGATGCTCGGGCGGAACCTCTGCAAGGTTGACTAAACCGTAAATAATTCCTTTGACGCTCCTAGGGAGTGCAACGCCTGGATAGGTAACGCCATAGCCTAACGTATCACAGGCCCTTACCTTTATAGGGATTTTTGCCTCCTTCGAAAGTTCCATCAACTCCTGAACAAAAGGCACGACGAAGCCGTAAAAATCCGCTCGAGTTATATCCTCCAAGTGACACCTTGGAACAATTCCTATCTCGAGCGCTGACTTAACAATTCCTAAATATATATCCATCGCCTGACTTCTGGTCTTCTTCAATTTTAAAAAGATATGATAATCCGAGGCAGATGTTAAAATGCCCGTCTCTTTGAGTCCCATCTCCTTAACCAGTTTGAAATCATTTTTAACGGGCCTTATCCAACCCGTAATCTCCGGATATCTATAACCGCGCTCCAAACATTTTCTGACCGCCTCTTTGTCTTTATCCGAGTAAAGAAAGAATTCGGACTGGCGGATTAACCCGCGCGAGCCTCCCAGCTTGTGCATCATGTCATACAAGTCGACTATCTGCTTTACCGTAAATGGCGGAAGTGACTGCTGGCCGTCTCTAAAAGTTGTATCGGTAACCCAAATATCATCCGGCGGATTCATGGGAACTATCCTGTGATTAAATCATATCCTGCAATTGATACCTGTAGTATTCCTCTTCCAAAGTGTTTGTTTTCTTATTGAATTTAATCTCGCCTTTTCTCATCTTACATTCCCTCTCTTAAAGAACTTTTTATTCTCCGTTCAAATTACGTTAATCTTGCTAAGCAACTCAATGCCTTCCTTAACATAAGCTGCGGATTTATGTAAAGCCGACATCTCCTCATCGGAAAGCTTAAGGTTTGCTATCTCTTCGACGCCTGCTTTGCCTAATTTTACCGGAACGCCGCAATAGACATCCTCTAAGCCGTATTCTCCGTTCAAATACGCGCTCGCAGGTAGAAGTCTCTTTTTATCTTTCAAAACGCATTCCAACATCTCGCACGCAGCGCTTGAAGGCGCGTAATATGCACTTCCCATCTTAAGTAGCGAAACTATCTCTGCGCCGGCGTCGCGAGTCCTGTTTATGAGGTCCTCGAGCTCGGCTTTCGGTAAAATCTCGGTTATCGGTCTACCTTTTACTTTGGTATAATTAACAAGCGGTACCATCGAATCTCCGTGACCGCCTAATACAAGAGTCTCAACGTCGCCTGGCGAAACCTTTAGACTCTGTGCGATAAAGAATCTGAATCGCGCAGAATCTAAAACCCCCCCCATTCCAAATACCTTTCTTTTCTCAAACCCTGAAATCTTATAAGCCAAGTATGCCATCACATCCAGCGGATTTGTTACCATTATTATAATTGACTCAGGAGAATATTTCTTTATATTTTCAACTATGCCTTTGACTATTCCAGCATTCTGGGTCAATAAATCCTCGCGCGTCATCCCCGGCTTTCGGGCCAGCCCCGCGGTTATCATAACAACGTGCGAACCTTTTAGTTGAGAAAAATCCGTTGTGCCTTCAATCTTTAAATCGTAGCCCTCTATCGCCGCTGCCTGTGCCAAATCTAACGCCTTGCCCTGAGCGAGTCCCTCTACGACATCGATTAAAACGCAATCGCCTAATCTTCGCTCTAAAATCCTCTGGGTGCAGGTCCCGCCAACCTGACCAGCCCCTATCACTGCAACCTTAAAATCAGTCAATTTTAAAAGTCCCGTGTTTTTTAATATGCTCGACCAATCCGCCGTCCTGTAAAATTCGCGTAATCGCTTTTGGGAGCGCTGCGAACTTTAATTCGAATTTTTTTGCTATATCCCTGACGACGCCGGCCTCTAAATCTATCTCCAATTCATCGCCAGCGGAAATTCTGTCCGTATCGCATTCTAT
>Ga0111183_1026_pt1 | contig 15726 bp, 15 predicted proteins | sample DeeMarSWOR324_28_FD_80238 | JGI IMG/M metagenome (GOLD analysis project Ga0111183, IMG submission 80238) | Omnitrophica WOR_2 bacterium SM23_29 | reverse complement strand
CAATCTTAGGGACGGTTCTTAATCTAATCGGAAAGGTGTCCCTTCAATAAAATTAATAAAAGGAGTTAAGAGAAATGGATTATTTATTAACCGAGGAACAGACGATGGTGCGGGATTTGGCGCGCAGGATCGCCGATGAGAAAATTCGACCCGTCGCTGCCGAATTGGATGAAAGAGAAGAATTTCCCTGGGAGATTATGAAGGTTCTGGCTGAATCCGATCTCTGCGGAATTTATATCGGGGAAAAATATGGCGGCATGGGAGGGGGGGGGTTTGAGCTCTCGATCGTAACCGAAGAACTTTCGCGTGCGTGCGGCGGAATTGCGATCTGCTTCGCAGCTACTGCATTGGGGGTATATCCCATAATCTTGCACGGAACCGAGGAACAGAAACAGAAGTATCTACCGGATATCGCAAGCGGAAAAAAATTAGCAGCTTTCGCATTAACTGAAGCCGGCGCCGGCTCGGATGCCAGCGCGATTGCGACCACCGCCAAAAAAGAAGGCGACCATTATGTGTTAAACGGCACAAAGCAGTGGATCACCAACGGCGGCGAAGCAGAAATTTATACCGTGATTGCAATGACAGATAAGACAAAGGGGGCGCGCGGAGCAAGCGCATTTATCGTCGAGAAGGGAACTCCGGGCTTCGATTTCGGCAAGAAGGAGAAGAAGATGGGGATACGCGCATCGGCGACGCGGGAATTAGTCTTCAATGATTGCAAAATCCCTAAAGAGAATTTGCTCGGCAGGGAAGGCATGGGATTCATCATAGCTATGCGCACCTTCGACCAATCGCGTCCGGGAGTTGCTGCACAGGCAATTGGAATTGCTCAAGGAGCGCTGGATCTGGCTGTAAAATATGCGCGTGAGCGAATTCAATTTGGTAAACCGATCTCAAGTTTTCAAGGCGTCCAATTTATGTTGGCGGATATGGCGACTCAAATCGAGGCAGGGCGTGCATTGGTCTATGCGACTGCAAGGATGATAGATTCCGGCGCTAAAAATGTTGCCAAAGGGTCAGCGATGGCAAAATTATTCGCATCGGATATGTGTATGAAAGTTACAACTGACGCGGTTCAGATATTTGGTGGCTATGGATATATGCGTGATTATCCGATTGAAAAATATATGCGCGATGCCAAAATAACTCAAATATATGAGGGCACGAATCAGATACAGCGTTCAATTATTGCGCTGGAATTGATTAAAGAGCAAATAAAGAGCAAATAAAGAAATGAACATAATAGTATGCATAAAACAGGTTCCTGACACGCAGGATGTAAAGATAAACCCCCAGACGAATACGCTGGTCCGTGAAGGCGTAGCGTCGATCGTCAATCCTTTCGATATGTATGCGATTGAAGAGGCGCTTAGGATTAAAGAGAGACTAGGCGGTAAGGTTACTATCATTACGATGGGTCCGCCACAAGCAGAGGTAGCTTTACGCGAAGCGATCTCTTTAGGTGCAGATGAGGCAATCCTCATAACCGACCGCGCATTTGCAGGTGCCGATACTTGGGCGACCAGTTATACATTGTCTAAGTCGATAGAAAAATTTGGCGGATATGATTTGATAATCTGCGGAAAACAGGCGATCGACGGTGATACCGCACAGGTAGGTCCGGGTATTGCTGCGCAATTGGATATTCCTCAGGTCACATATGTGAAGAAGACCGAAGAGATAAAGGACGGCGTTGCCAGATTCGAACGGATGACAGAAGAGGGATACGAAGTTATCGAGACCCCGCTTCCATGCTTAATTACCGTCGTAAAGGAGATAAATGAACCCCGTCTTCCATCCTTAAGAGGAAAGATACGCGCTAAACAGGCACAAGTAACAAAGTTCACGAGCAAAGATATGGATCTCGACCCCAATAAAATTGGTTTAAAGGGTTCTCCGACAGTCGTCGATAAGATTTTTGCACCCCCTAAAAGGACGGGAGGACAGGTATTGCACGGGACAACGCCAGAGGTTACAGATAAGCTCGTCGAGGAAATAAAGGATACTGTAATTTCAGCGGGGAAGACATAGATGGCAGAAGAAGGAAGATCAAAGCAGAGGTCCATAGAAATATTGCGCGATAAATGCGCTGGATGTACTCTCTGTATTCCTGCCTGTCCATTCGGCGCAATCCGAATGGAGGATAAGATCGCAGTTATCGATTACGACAGATGCACGCTTTGCGGTGCATGTTTGCCCGCATGTAAATTTGATGCGATAAAGTTTGAAAAAGGTGAAGAGATAAAAGCGCCGATCGAAGGTTATAAAGGCGTTTGGGTTTTTGGCGAACAGAAGAAAGGCATTATTCAAAGTGTGGTTTATGAGTTGTTGTGTGAAGGAAGAAGGCTCGCGGATGAATTAAGTGTTGAACTTGCGTGCGTTTTGATGGGCGAAGCGATGGAGAGCAAAGCGCAGGAATTGATTTGGCGAGGGGCGGATAAGGTCTATTTAGCGGAGAATCCAAAGTTAAAAAATTATCAAGATGAACCGTACACAAATGTAATCGTCGAGTTGATAAAAGAATTTAAGCCGGAGATCTTCTTGAGCGGGGCGACTTCAATCGGAAGGTCGCTGGTTTCTCGAATCGCCGCCAAGCTACAAACGGGATTGACGGCGGATTGTACAAAATTGGGCATTGATAAAGAAAAGCGTCTATTGCTTCAGACGCGTCCTGCCTTCGGCGGAAATATTATGGCGACGATTCTCTGTACGAACTATAGGCCGCAGATGGCAACCGTCCGCCACAAAGTTTTTAAAGAAGCTCCTATGGATAAAACGAGGAAAGGCCAAGTTATAAAGAGGCAATATCCCGAAGCCCTTTATGAGTCGCGTGCAAAATTAATCGATATAGTTGAAGAGATATCTGAAACTGTAAATTTAGCGGAGGCGGATATAATCGTCTCTGGCGGAAGGGGATTGGGCAAACCAGAAGGTTTTAGGGTCATAGAAGAGCTTGCTAAGGTTTTAGGCGGTGCTGTTGGGGCATCGCGTTCTGCAGTTGACGCGGAATGGATACCATATTCTCATCAGGTGGGCCAGACCGGAAAAACCGTTTGCCCAAAGATCTATTTTGCGTGCGGCATCTCAGGTCAGATTCAGCACTTAGCCGGTATGTCATCTTCTGAAATAATCGTCGCAATAAATAAAGACCCTCATGCCCCAATATTCAACGTTGCGACCTACGGCATCGTCGGCGACCTATATGAATTCGTCCCTGCCTTAACACAAAAATTTAAAGAAGTTTTAAAAAAGAAGTAATTTTCCCCCTTACCTTGACAAAACCCTATGCATATGGTATACTTACAAAAAATTAGGAGATAAACGGCTTGCCCGAACTCTTTCAACGGATTAATTGGGTTGACGTCTTTGTTATAATTCTTTTAATAAGAACAAGTTACATCGGGGTGCGGACAGGCCTTTCGACAGAGCTCTTTAAAGTAATCGGCATTTTTTTAGGCCTTTATTTTGGAATAAGGTTTTATGCAGACCTCGGAGGGTGGGTATCCTCCAAAATCGCCCTTCCACCAGAATTAGCCGACGGCTTATCTTTTTTAATACTAATTTTTGCATCTATAATAACTTTAAAATACGTAGGCCTTTTTTTGTCGAAGTTCGTTAAACTCGCATTCGCCAAAAAAATCGACAAGTGGGGCGGATTTATATTTGGCTTAATGCGGGGCGCTGTAATTGCAAGCCTCATATTCATGTTTTTAGGAATCCTTCAAATAGACTATGTTACCAGGTCTATTGAGGAGCGCTCGTTGACAGGTGCATATATTCAAGAGGTTGCGCCGTTGGTTTATCAGGTTATTGCCAGGACTTCACCGGAAGAATTAGCAACTAAAACAAAGGAAGGTGAAAAAAAGTAGCACGAACGATATTAGATTGTGATCCCGGCATCGACGATTCGTTAGCCATCCTTCTAGCGTTAGCCTCGAACGAGTTAGAGATAAAAGCTATTACAACAGTATTTGGCAACGCCGAATTAAAACAGACTACCAAAAACGCATTAAACGTATTGGAATTAAGCAAGGCAAAAAATATTCCACCTGTAGGCGAAGGTAGTGGCCAGCCGTTGAAGGGGACTTGCGTTGATCTGGCGCGGGGTGTTCATGGCAATGACGGATTAGGCAATAGGAATCTTCCCCAGCCGAAATTAAAGGTTTACACAGACGACGGCATTGGCTTAATAATTTCTAAACTAAATTCTGGCCAAGTCGATACGATAATCGCTACAGGCCCGCTTACGAATTTGGCGCGTGCGATTTCACGAAACCCTGAAGTTTTGCGGTACATAAAGACCCTTTACATAATGGGCGGTGCCGTCTTCGTCGAAGGGAACGTAACGCCGCACGCTGAATTTAATTTTTATTCCGACCCGGATGCTGCTGACTATGTATTGAATAGCAATATTCCAATTGTCTTGATAAGTTTAGATGTGACGCACAAGGTCAACGTTACAGAGAGGCACATCGAGCCATTAAAAAAATATAAGAATAGATTGGCGGAGTTTGTTGTTGGTGTAGTTGAATATTCCATCGAATATCACAGGGCGTATCGAGGTGCGGTCGGAGCTCATCTGCACGATCCTTTAGCGGTCGCAATTGCGGTTGAACCAAAACTGGGAAGCTACGAATGGCTCTCGCTCGGCGTAGATTGTACGAATAGACGCGGGATGGTTCAAGTTATGAGCGGAACGAAAAATGTAAGATTTGTAAAAGAGTTTGACGTAGAGGGCTTTTTAAAATTATTCTTAGATAGAATAGGAGGGGCAATTGAAGCTATCCAAAATTTATGAGCTTGTAGTAAAGGAAGGTATTGCAGCCGACCCAAGAGGAAGGGAATTGGTAACAAAGGATTTGGCCAGGGCAAAAAAAGAATACGATGAGTTAAAGGAAAAGGATAAGGAGATATTCGACAAAGAAAGATTAGTTAACCCCTATGCCGACTCCCGCCTTTTAAATGGAGATCCAGCGTTAGACGTAAAAACGATATTGCTCGGAATCGACATTGAGATAGGCGAGATTTTGCTGGCGGATAGATTAAGGCAGTTGAATAAAAAGATCGATTTAGTAATCTCACATCATCCCGAGGGTTACGCCCGAGCTAATTTTTATAATGTGATGAATATGCAGGTCGACATCTTTAGTAAGATTGGAATTCCGATTACTGTGGCCGAGGGGTTACTGAAAGAAAGGATGAAAGAGGTTGAGCGGAAAGTCTCGCCTTTAAATCACTCCCGCGCAGTTGATGCGGCGAAACTCCTTAACATCGCTTTTATGTGCGTTCATACGCCAGCGGATAATCATGTCGCTACTTATTTACAGAAGTTGATCGATGATAAAAAACCTCAAGACGTTGGCGAGATTTTGGAGGTTTTAAGAGATATCCCGGAGTATCGCGAGGCGATAAAATTAAACGCCGGTCCTAGGATATTAATCGGAGACCCCAAAAATCGCGCCGGCAGAATATTCGTGGATATGACGGGTGGCACTGAAGGCCCGAAGGAGATATTTGATAGGCTTGAGCAGGTAGGCGTTGGTACGGTAGTTGCAATGCATTTAAGCGAAGAACATTTTAAGAACGTTCAGAAGGAACATATAAACGTTGTGGTCGCCGGACATATCTCAAGCGACTCGTTAGGATTGAATCTGTTTTTGGACAAGTTGGAGAAAGAGGATAAGTTGGAACTTATAACTTGTTCTGGGTTTAAGAGGATAAAACGATAGGTTATGGCTTTTTCGGAGCAAATTTTAGACGAGATTCAAAATAAGTGCGATATAGTCGAGGTGGTAGGCGGCTATATAACGCTTAAACGCTCGGGCAGAAACTTCAAAGCGCTCTGTCCGTTTCACAAAGAGAAGACCGCATCGTTTATGGTAAGTCCCTCTAAACAGATTTTCCATTGCTTCGGTTGTGGCGCTGGCGGAAATGTATTTAATTTCATAATGAAATATGAGGGCGTTGAGTTTCCCGAGGCGGTCAGGACGCTGGCGCAGAAGGTTGGCGTTGAACTCCCTCGGTTTACTCGCAGCGAATTCGAGAGCAGTACATATGCAGGCCAGATTTTTAAGGTTAACGAATTGGCGATGTCTTTCTATCACTCGAAGCTTTTAAAGTCGGACGAAGGAAAGCGCGCATTGGAATATTTAAAGCAGCGAGATATAAAAAACGAACTTATAGAGCAGGCCAGACTTGGATTTGCTCCCGAGAAGTGGGATGAATTTATCAATTTCGCTAAACGCAAAGGATTTGATCCGGGATTATTAGAACGAGCAGGGCTTATCCTGCTTCGTGAGGAAGGCGGTTATTATGATAGATTTAGAGATAGGATAATCTTTCCTATTTTGGATATTAAGGGTAGGGTTATGGCGTTTGGCGCACGGGTCTTAGATGATTCGCTTCCGAAATACATCAATTCGCCAGAGACGGAAATTTATATAAAGGGAAGACATCTATACGGTTTAAATTTTTCCATTCCTGCCATAAAGGAAAAAGATTTTTGTATAATCGTGGAGGGCTATTTAGATTTCTTGATCCCTTATCAGTATGGCATCAAGAATATCGCCGCCTCTTTAGGAACGAGCCTCACAGATACTCAGGTACGCTCGATAAAGAGATACACAAAAAATGTAATTATAGTTTACGACGGTGACCAAGCAGGAGAAGCGGCTTCCTTGCGCGGGCTGGACCTATTCGTTCAAGAAGGATTAAACGTCCGAATCGTAGGTTTACCAAAGGGCTACGATCCAGATTCCTTTGTGAGAAAAAAAGGCGTTTCGGGATTTATCTCGCTCATAGATTCGGCTGAGGATCTCTTCGATTATAAGTTAGGCATTTTAACTTCGAAATACGACGCATATGACCCCCGCGGCAAATCGAGGATTTGCGCCGAGATGTTGCCCACGATAGCTAAGGTTACAAACGCAGTTTTGAAATTTGAATACATAAAACAGCTGGCAGATAGATTACAGGTAAAAGAAGAAGCGTTACTTTGGGAGCTTAAGAAAGTAAAGCCAGATTATACCTATGAGCCAGCTGAAGATTTTTCGAGAGATCGGCCAACGGGCGCAATGGCCGAAAAGATCCTAATAGGGATAATGTTGGAAGAACCGGATATTATCTCAGAGGTTAAGAGTAGCTTAAAATCGGAAGATTTCGTGGATGAAAATATGCGCCGAATCGCGGATGAGATATTCAAATCATGTACGGAAGGAAAGACCTTGAAGCCGACACAACTGATCAATCGCTTAAAAGACGAAAGTTTAAGTAAGATAATTTCTGAAGCAACGAGCTTGGCCGAAGACATAACCGATATACATAAGAATTTATACGATTGCATAAAATGGATCAAAAATCAGAATGTTAAAAACAAACTTACCGAATTGCAGAATTTGATAAAAGTTGCCCAGGCGATGGGCGATGAGAGGAAAGTATATCAATTAGTATCTGAATACAATAGTCTGTTAAAGGGCTCGAAGGAGCCTGCGAGGAGATAATGGGCGTAAAAAAGAAGAAGCGCGATATTAGAAAGAGGATAAAAGGTCTCGATAAACTGCTTGCTTTGGGAAAGGAGAAAGGCCATCTTACATTTGAGGAGGTAAATAATCTTCTGCCGGAAGAAGTCACCTCATCGGAAGAGATAGATGAAATTTTCGCTATTTTAGACAAGGAGAAGATAGAGATCGTCGACTCAGAGGAGGGAAAGGAGGAGACGAGGAAGATGGAAGTTGAGGTGGGAGAGGTACCTCGGCTGGCGCAGATGGAGGACCCGGTGCGTATGTATCTAAAACAGATGGGCCAGATTCCGCTCCTTTCTCGGGAACACGAATTAGAACTTGCCAAGAAGATCAAAGATGCAGAGATGAGGTTCAGGGAGGCGGTCTTCGAGTGCAGATTTTGCAAAAGGGAGGCATTAACTCTCGTAAATAGAATCTTAACAAAGCAAGTTAATATAGACGAGGTAATAGATATAGACCCGACTGAGAAAATAGAAAAAGTCCTAAGGCGCATATCGCGGCTGGCGAGAAGATTAAGGGGCGCAAAGAAGACTACAAATCTTGTTCCAGTGCTGTCCGACTTTAAGTTTTCTACTCCCGTCGTCGAAGCTATCGCGAACAAAATTAAATCACAAGCTGCGGAGATAGAGAAGATCGACAGGGAAATAGACAGGTTGAGAAATAGGAATGTGCGCGGAGGAATTTTTAAACTAAAGGATAGAAAACGAAAGATAATTCGCGACTTCGGCAAACCTTTACTTAAAATCAGGGAGCACCTCACGTTAATTAGAAGGCGCGAGGGGCAATTCGAAAGGGTCCAGAAGAAATTGGTAGAGGCAAATTTAAGGCTTGTTGTCTCAATCGCCAAGAAATATACTAATAGAGGCCTATCATTTTTGGATTTAATTCAGGAGGGGAATATCGGCCTGATGCGCGCGGTAGATAAATTCGAATATGAACGGGGATATAAATTTTCAACTTACGCGACATGGTGGATAAGACAGGCGATAACGCGCGCCATTGCGGATCAAGCTCGGACGATTCGCATACCGGTTCATATGACCGAAACTATTAACAAATTGATTCGCGTATCGAGAAATCTTGTGCAGGAGACTGGAAGGGAACCTGTGCCGGAGGAGATAGCGCACGAGATGAGGATGTCAACGGAGAAAGTTCGTGGAGTTTTAAAGATTGCGCAAGAGCCTATTTCGCTTCAGACGCCTGTCGGCGATGAAGGGGATACGCATTTCGGAGATTTCATAGAAGATAAACGAGCGATCTCTCCGGCAAATGCAACGGCGTATTCCATGTTAAAAGAACAACTCGAAGGAGTTCTCACCACCCTCACGGAAAGGGAGAAGAAAGTGCTGAAACTTCGTTTTGGGATAGGCGACGGTTGCCCCCGGACCCTTGAGGAGGTTGGCTCGATATTTAATGTGACGCGCGAAAGGGTAAGACAAATAGAGGCGAAGGCACTTCGCAAGCTTCGCCATCCAATCCGCTCAAGAAGACTTAAGGCGTTTTTGGAGATGGGCCTCGGCTTGGGCGAGGAGCGGGGATTATAACAAAAGAACATTACAGTTACATGAGGTAAGGCAACTTTCTTAAAGAGGGAGTTGCCTTTTTAGTTATGAAAAAGTGGGTTCTGCTGCGAAGATTTTCCCAGTTCGTTTTTTTTACGTTATTCATTTATATCCTTTGGGCTACAGCATATCCTCTAAAAGGATTTTTGCCTGCCGAGACGTTCTTTAAGATAGATCCATTGATTATGTTCTTTACCTCTATCAGCGAGCGAATAGTCCTGCCGGGGATATCTTTCTCTTTTTGCATGTTGCTACTGACCTTGGTCTTCGGGAGGTTCTTTTGCGGCTGGGTTTGTCCTTTGGGTTCAACGATCGACTTCATCGGAAGCCTTAAGAGAAAGAAGCCCGATAAGGACAACTTGACGGATAGAAAGTTAAATAAAATCAAATACTTCGTCCTCGCCATTATCGGCCTTTTTGCCTTATTGGGCATACAGCTGGCATGGGTTTTTGATCCGATGGTTATTATGGCAAGATTTGTCTCGTTTAACTTCATTCATTCCGGCGTTATATTTATATTTTTCCTAGCCGTTTGCGGCACGGCTCTTTTAATAAAGAGATTCTGGTGTCGGGCGCTCTGTCCATTAGGTGCGCTGTATTCGCTCCTGGCAAGGTTTTCTTTGTTGAGGCGCACTGTAGAAGACTGTAAGGAGTGCAAGAGGTGCAAAAGCGAATGCCGTATGGGAGCGATAAAGGATGATTTAAGCTATGTAAAGGCAGAATGCATCCTTTGCATGGATTGTTTGTATAATTGTCCTGAAAATGCGACAAAATTTGGTTGGCCCGTATTTAATGAAAACGTAAGGATAAGAAACGACGATAGCAAAGGTGATATCTCGCGCAGAAATTTTATTTTTTTGCTAACCTCGTCATTTTTGCTATTTGGTTTTAGGAATAGAGGTAAGGGATTAGGCAGGCGTCGGAGCGTTATAAGGCCTCCTGCGGCTTTAAAAGAAGACGAATTTATAAACCGCTGTATAAGATGCGGCAATTGTATAAGGGCCTGCGTTACAAACGGCTTGCAGCCGGTAATATTTCAATCCGGCCTGGAGGGAATTTGGACGCCGCAACTTGTTCCTGAGATAGGATATTGTGAGTATAATTGCAATCTTTGCGGAGATGTTTGTCCTACCGGAGCTATACGGCGATTGTCGTTAAAGGAAAAACAGAATGTAAAGCTGGGGTTGGCAAAGATAGACCGTTCTATTTGTATTGCATGGGCTGAGAACAAACAATGCATTGTCTGCGAAGAACATTGCCCCCTTCCCGATAAAGCGATTAAGGTTAAAAAAGAACGGGTCGGCAATATCACGGCACTAAGACCCCTTGTCGATGAGAGATTATGCATCGGTTGCGGTATATGTCAGAATAAATGTCCTGTTCGTCCCGTAAGGGCCATTAAGGTATTCCCGGATAATTTTGTCTTGCCAAAATCATTTTAAAATAGTATTATAAAACCATGAAGATCTCAAAATCAACTTTGGTAGGCTTGGCGGGAATGTTTATTTTAATTATTTCTGGATGTACGACGGCACCGATAACAACCCACCGCTCCTACACATTAAATATCACATCGAGTCCAGGCGATGCCAAAGTCTATATTAACGATAATTATGTTGGAAGGACCCCTTGCTATGGTGTGCCACTCTATATTTCCTACAATATTCGCGATTCTTATTTTGAACCATTTTATATTGAAAGAGCGTTAAGGGAACAGTATATATTAAGGGTTTCTAAGGAAGGTTATAAAGATGCTACAGAGCAAATAGATTTTGTAGAAAGAGGTTCTTGGGATCCGACGCCCACTCCTTTGAAGACAAATTATTACTTCGAACTCGAGAGAGAAGAATAAGAAGTAATCTTAGTTGACCTCGTAATTCTTTCATAATATAATAACTAACACATTTGGGCCCATAGCTCAGTTGGTTAGAGCAGCTGACTCATAATCAGCGGGTCATAGGTTCGAGTCCTATTGGGCCCACCAAAGTTTTTATTTATTAATAGGGCGTGGAGGGACTCGAAGGGAGCGAGCGCCGACCTTATGGGAGGAAGAGCGAGCGCCACGATAGTGGTGCGAAGCGTAAGCGAACGGGTGGCCGACCCGAAGCCGACGATAGTCGGATGAGGGCGCCGAGTCCTATTGGGCCCACCAAAGTTTTTATTTATTAATAGGGCGATTGGCTCAGTTGGTTAGAGCGCCACACTCACATTGTGGAGATCGGAGGTTCGAATCCTCTATCGCCCACCATTAATTGCATAAGTGGGCGTGTTCGGATTCGAAGTGAACCGACGCCCACCATAGAGAAAGGTAAATGCAAAAGATAAACATTGATGAACAGATAAATTTATTGATAAAATTGCAAGCTCTGGACGCCGAGCTCTATCACTTGCGAAGGGAGAGGGAGACGAAGCCCAAGCTGATCGAGGAGTTAGAGGCTCTAAAGAACCGGGAACAGGCAAAGGTAAAAAATTTTGAAGAGAAGATTAAGACGCTTCAGGTGAAACGTAAGGAAAAAGAGATCGATTTACAAGAGAAGGAAGATAACGTAAAGAAATTACAACTTCAGTTATATCAGATAAAGACGAATAAAGAATATCAGGCGATGCAGCATGAGATAGATGGCGTAAAGGCAGATAATTCGCGATTGGAAGATGAAATACTCGTGATGATGGAGGAGACGGATAATTTAACGAAGGAGCTTACGAAGGAGAAACAGCTATATGCTGAAGCGGAGAAATGCTTGTCCGAAGAAGGGAAAAAGATAGAACAAGAGATCGCAACCATTGAAAATGCAATAGTAAATCTTCAAACGAAGAGGCAAGAAATAGCTACTGGAATTGATAAAGGTATCCTCGCTAAGTATGAAAGGGTTTTGGTTAACCGCGATGGGCTGGCGCTGGTGCCGATTAAGAATCACGCATGCCAAGGATGCTTTATAAATCTTCCGCCCCAGGTAATAAATGAAGTTAGGATGAAGGATAAGATTACCATCTGCGAGAATTGTGCGCGCATGCTCTACATCGAAAATGAAGCAGATGCCTAAAAGATTGTCGATTTATGTCGACGGTTGCTCACGCGGGAACCCGGGGCCTTCAGGGATCGGCGTTATTGTTTGCGACGAAAACGGTAAGGCGTTTAAGGATGTCTCAAAATATATCGGCGATGCTACGAATAACGTCGCAGAATACTACGCCCTCATTTACGGTTTACAAGAGGCCTTGATTTTAAGGGCGGATGAGGTTATAATAAATACGGATTCGGAATTACTCGCTAAGCAACTGAGCAAAGAATATAAGATTAAGAATGCAATTTTAAAGTCCTTGCACGAACAAGTAAGGCATCTTTTAACTGGATTAAAAAAATACGATATAAAACACATCAACCGCACCGAGAATAAAGGCGCGGATAAACTGGCGAATAAAGCTATAGAGCAGGAATCGCTCTTTTGAAAATTTGGAATTCTAAATTTGGGCAGGTTGGATGGTCGCTCCGAAAGTAGCGTTTTTTAAATGAAGCGTTTATTTCGGGGAGGAAAGTCCGAGCTCCAAAGGGTAAGCGTAGCGGGTAATGCCCGCCTGCCGCAAGGCAAGAATTAGAGCCACAGCGACGAACAATCCTAAACGAGGGCCTGACGGCCTAACGATTAGGAAGAGGTGAAACGCGGCAATCTTTACGCGGAGCAAGGCCAAATAGGTCCGCTATTTGGAGTGGCCCGCTTCAATCCCGCCTAAGGCGGGTTGGCGGATGGGTTGGCTGCTTAAGCCCTCGAGCAATCGAAGGGATTAGATGGATGGCCATCTTCCCGTCAAGCACCACGATTTTTGTGGATGGCGGGGAACAGAACTCGGCTTACAGGCCTGCCCAATTTTTATAATCTTGTGATAATGGAGGAGTAAACTACGGTGGGAATGGAAACCCGCAGCGCAGCAAGAATAAAGTTGGAAACCAAGGCGAAGTTAAAAGTAAACGGCGCTATGAAGGAACAAATTCATCTCCTACAAGAAGAGCAGGACGCGGACATCGTGGATATCAGCGCCTCAGGGGTGGGCATGATTTCGCCGGTCTTTTTTCCAAAAGGGGCAATATTGGGAATTCAAATTAACGGGGCCTCTTTTCATACGAATAAGCCGCTTAGCCTAAGGGGAGAGGTTCGGTATTGCAGGCCCGAATCAGGAAAGAAGTACAGATTGGGAATAAAATTCGTTGAAGTCGAAGACAAGGTCCTGGATAAAATTAAAGAATACATTGCAAAATATGAACGTCGGGCAACGCCCAGAGTGGAGTTTAAATAATTATGGACATAAAAGAATTATTTAAGGCAATGATAGAGTCGGAAGCTTCAGACCTCTTTTTAAAAGTCGGAAGCCCCGTTCATTTGAGAATCGATGGATTGCTTAAGCCTTTAGATTCGACCGTGTTTTTCCAGAACGATATGAAAAGGATCATCGATACAATAATGGATGATTTACAGAGGAAAAAATTCGAAAAGGACCGCGAAGTGGATTTTGCGGTAACCATCGAAAATTTGGGTAGATTTAGGGGAAGCGTATTTCATCAGAGCGGCATGCCGGGCGCAGTATTTCGACACATAAAAAGCAAAATCCACACATTTGAGGAGTTGGATTTACCACCCAAGGTTTTAAGTCGGCTCTCTTTTGAAAAAAGAGGCCTTGTGCTGATAACCGGGGCGACTGGAAGCGGGAAATCGACGACCATCGCAAGCATGATCGAATATATAAATCAAAGTTTACCTTATCATGTTTTCACTATCGAAGACCCGATAGAGTTTAAATTTGAGGATAAAAAATCGCTTATCGAACAGAGAGAATTAGGGGCCGATACCCCAACATATATCGATGCGTTAAAGCATATCATGTATCAAAGCCCGGATGTGATTTTCATAGGCAATATCCGCGATCGAGAAACGATGTCGGCGGCAATAAATGCTGCTGAGACCGGACAGCTGGTCTTGAGCACCATCCACTCCGTCAATGCGACGCAGACCATCGAACGGATAGTCAATTTTTATCCACCATATCAACACCTGGAAGTCAGGATCCAACTTTCGCTACTACTAAAGGGCGTAATTTCCCAGCGCCTCGTTCCTAAAGCTGATGAAAAAGGCAGAATTCCTGCGTGCGAGACGATGATTCTTACTCCAACGATAGCGGGCTTGATCAGAGAAGGCAAGACCAATGAAATAATAAATTATATAGAAGAGGGCAGGTCTCTCGGCATGGAGAGCTTCGACCAATACCTTGCCAAATTGTGCAAAGAAAAGAAGATCACAATTGAAGAAGCGAGAAAATTCTGCGATTCGCTAGAAGTTTTAGAGCTTGCCCTGAAGGGAATAAAGCGCACCGAGACCGGTATAAAATAAGTTTTATCCTTCCAATAAATTCCTTTTAGTACAACTCCATTTAATTAAGAAAATTTTCCCCTTGACAAACGTGGAGGCATAATGTATACTTTGTAGCGTCAAGTGGAGTAAAATGGTTTAAAGTGGAGGATAGGGTTGTGGATTCCAAAATTGCCTTTGTCGGGGAGCCCTTAAAAGGGAATAGGCAAAAATAAAAGGCCTAACGGTCCTTAAGAATTGGGGAATCCACAACCCCTTTTTATCTCTATAGTAAATCATGAGGTTAATTAGATGTTCTACGGTGAATACGAACATACCATCGATAGAAAAGGCAGGATTATCATCCCCTCGAAATTTAGGGAGGTCTTTAAGGAACACTACGTTGAAAAATTTTACGTAACGAGGGGATTGGATAAATGTTTGTTCGTATTTACCGAGGAAGAATGGCGCCTTCAGGAGCAGAGATTCAAATCGATGTCGTTTACGAAAGCGCAGGCGCGACAATTTAACCGACTATATTTTTCCGGCGCCATAGATGTCACTTGCGATAGGCAAGGAAGGGTTCTGATACCTCAATATTTAAAGGATTATGCGGGGATAAAGAAAGAGGTTATGATTGTAGGCGTGTCAAATAGAATTGAGATTTGGGCAAAGGATGAATGGAAGAAATACTATGAAAGTGCAATGCCCGCATTCGAAGAGACCGCCGAAAATTTATTCGATTTAGAAGAGAGGGGGTAAAGAAATTTTCCCCTGAATTTGTACATAAAAGCGTTCTTTTAAAAGAAATAATAGATGCATTAAAGCCGTCGCCTGGCAATATTATTGTAGATTGCACTGTTGGCTTGGGAGGTCACGCTAAAGCAATTTTGGAGAAGATCGTGCCAGGCGGGGAATTGATAGGGATAGATAAAGACGCCGAAGCGTTAAAGATTGCAGACCAGATGCTGAGGCGCTTTGAAGGTTCATATATTTTAGTTCGCGATGATTTTAAAGATTTAAAAGCGATCTTTGAAAAAGAAAATATAGAAAAAGCCGACGGCTTCCTCTTTGACCTCGGGGTCTCTTCGCTGCAATTGGATAAGGCAGAGCGGGGGTTTAGCATAAGGTATGATGCAGCCTTGGATATGAGGATGGACAAGGACGATAAGACAACGGCGTCATATTTTGTGAATAAATTGAGCGAAGCGGAATTGGATTGGATTTTGAGGAATTATGGCGAAGAGAGATTTCATAGGAGGATCGCAAAGGCGATAGTCAGAGAGAGGAAGATGAAATCGA
>Ga0111183_1025_pt1 | contig 15865 bp, 16 predicted proteins | sample DeeMarSWOR324_28_FD_80238 | JGI IMG/M metagenome (GOLD analysis project Ga0111183, IMG submission 80238) | Omnitrophica WOR_2 bacterium SM23_29 | reverse complement strand
TGAGGACGGTGTTGACCGAACGTCTGCACGCAAAGATACGATAAAATTTTTGCTCCATCTTGTTTTTTTCTTTTCCGTATGATATACTTTCATCTGAAGATTAGATTCCCTGCTATGCGCGTTTTAGTTTGACGTATTTTGAGCCAACACCATATTGAAAGGGAGCCTAACTTTAAACGTGGATTGTAGGCCCGATTCGTCGGGAAACATGAAACTTTAAGAGGGCACCCACCTTTTAAAAGAGGTTCATAAAATAGTCAAACCGGACGGCATAGCGGGGTTTTTTTTCAAGGCGAAATTTACCATAACTGAAATAGACGGATCTCATGGATAAAAAAGATTTATTTGAAGGAAAGAGGAAAAAGAAAATAGAAGACAAACCCCTTGCGGTCAAGATGAGGCCAAGGAATTTGAAGGAATTCGTTGGCCAAACCCACATCTTAGGTCCGGGTAAACTCTTAACGCGGGCGATAGAGGCGGATAGGATTACGTCTTTGATTCTATACGGGCCGCCCGGAACAGGTAAGACAGCTCTAGGTTATGTAATTTCCAATATAACGAAGTCTCACTTCGCTCCGATCAATGCGACTACTTCTAGCGTCCAGGAGTTAAGAAAAGAGATAGAGGCCGCAAAGCAGAGACGCTCTCTTTACGATAAAAAGACCATACTCTTCATAGATGAGATTCACAGATTTAATAAAGCCCAACAGGATGTGCTGATGCCTGATGTGGAGGAGGCGGTGGTCACGTTAATAGGGGCAACCACCCATAACCCGTTCTTTTCGATTGCAGCCCCTTTGATATCCCGTTCTTTAGTGTTTGAACTAAAACCTTTGTCCGAAAGCGAACTTTTGATCATATTGGACAACGCCTTGAAAGATAAAGAACGAGGATTAGGTAAACTTCCCCTTCGCGTAGACAGGAAGGCATTGGAATTTTTAGCCAAGTTATCCGATGGGGATGCGCGACGTGCCCTAAACGGACTAGAAGTCGCCGCGCTTACTACCGCGAAGTCAAGAGATAGGACTATACATATGACTTTACAGGCGGCCGAAGAATCCATTCAGAAAAAGGCCGTGGTTTATGACAGAGACGAGGATGCACACTACGATACGATCTCAGCATTTATAAAATCGATGCGTGGCTCCGACCCGGATGCAGCCTTATATTGGCTTGCTAAGATGTTATACGCAGGCGAGGACCCCAGATTTATCGCACGTCGAATTGTAATATGTGCGGCGGAGGATGTAGGGCTTGCCGACCCTCAGGCGTTAGTCATTGCGAACGCAGCTTTACAAATTTCAGAATTTGTAGGGCTTCCAGAATGTCGCATTCCGCTTGCTGAAGCTACGGTGTATATTGCCTGCGCGCCAAAATCTAATTCCGCCTATATGGGCATTGAAAAAGCGTTAAAGGACGTCGAGAAGGGACGGACTTTGGAGGTTCCGACCCATTTAAAAGACGCTTCATATTACGGCGCTGAAAAATTAGGACACGGCAAGGGGTATAAATATGCGCACGGTTTTAAAGAACACTTCGTCAAGCAAGAATATATTCCTAAAAAGGCCATCTATTATGAGCCGACCGAAATAGGATTTGAGAAGAATTTTAAGGAATACATAGAATCGCTATGGAAAAAAAGGTAAAGGCGATAGGTTTATTAAGCGGCGGACTGGATTCCGTATTGGCAGCGAAACTTATACTAGACCAAGGAATAGAGGTTGAGGCAATAAATTTTGTGACCGTATTTTGTAACTGCACATCCAAAGGCTCAACTTGCCTGGCTTCTCAAAAGGCTGCCGAGCAGCTTAATATCCCCCTTAAGGTCGTAGATATTTCTGAGGAATATTTAGATATCGTCAAAAAACCAAAATACGGATACGGAAGCGGCATGAATCCCTGCCTTGACTGCCGCATATTTATTTTTAAAAAGGCGAGACGATATATGGAAGAATCTGGTTCATCGTTTATTTTCACAGGCGAGATTTTGGGGCAACGGCCGATGTCGCAGAGGAAGGATGCCATTAATACGATAGAACGCGATAGCGGGCTTCGAGGTTTTATAGTAAGGCCGCTTTCAGCGAAATTGTTTCCTCCTACCGTCGCAGAGGAATACCGCCTGGTCGACAGGAGTAAATTTTTGGCGATATCAGGACGTTCGAGAAAAATTCAGATTTCGTTGGCGAAGGAGTTTGGAATAAGACATTATTCTTGTCCAAGCGGCGGTTGTTTACTTACGGATTCAGGGTTTTCCCGACGGATGAAAGACTTGCTCAAACATAAGCCCGATTTTGATCTCGCGGATGTAAACCTTTTGAAATATGGTCGGCACTTTAGGTTTTCTCCTGAAATGAAGTTAGTAATAGGCAGGGACGAGCGCGAGAACGATATGATTGTAACTTTAAAGAGAGAAGGCGATGTGGTATTTTCTGCTGAGGAACCAAAAGGTCCTACTGCGATCTTGCGTGGAGCATCAAATGGAGAATTTGTTAAGGAGGCAGCTTCGATTATCGCAAGATATGCGTTGGGTAAAGACCGATATGACGAGGCGAAGATAAAGTACTTTAGGCATCCCAAGGATGGTCATAGCTATCTAAAAGCCAAACCCTTCGATGACGCCATATTGGCTCGGTTGAGAATATAAAAATATGAATCAAAGTTCAGAACCCGTAACTATTTTAGTAGCTTTTATGGCGGGGATGCTATCTTTTCTTTCCCCCTGCGTTCTCCCTTTGATACCATCCTATATTTCCTACATTACGGGGATAACCTTTGGAGAATTGACCCAACAGGCGCTTCCTAAGAGAGTAAGGTTTCTTACTGTTATTCATTCACTTTTATTCATTGCGGGATTTACGGCTGTTTTCGTCTTATTGGGCGCATCTTTTACGTTTTTTGGCAGTCTTTTATCGCGTTACCAAGATATGATTAAGAAAGTAGGGGGAATGATAGTAATTTTGTTAGGGCTCCACATTGCCGGGGTAATAAATTTAAGTTTTTTACAGCGCGAGAAGAAGTTCGAGATAAAAACAAGGCCGTTAGGCTTCTTGGGTTCATTTTTGGTAGGGGCCACATTCTCTCTGGGATGGACGCCCTGTGTTGGTCCAATTTTGTCGTCGATCTTAATCTTAAGTTCAACCGCCGATGAAATAGGCAAAGGCGTTGTGCTTCTTTTGAGTTATTCGTTGGGTCTGGGTTTGCCGTTTTTTCTATCCAGTTTGCTAATAAACAATTTTCTGGCGTATTTTAATAAGGTAAAAGGGTATTTGAGAGCGATTTCCATTATTAGCGGCTTATTCATTATAATAATAGGCGTTATGATCCTTACGAATTCTTTTGGCTTGGTTTTAAATTATTTTTTAGTATACTATTGAGACACAGTCTCAATAAAACAGGATGGCAAGGAACCAAAAGCTGTTGAAATCGAAGAAATTTTATAGTAGTATAATTTTATTATGGATGGACAATATTCAGAGAAAGTGATGGACCATTTTATGAATCCGAGGAATGTCGGTGAGATCCCCGATGCTGATGGGGTTGGCACCGTAGGAAATCCCGTCTGCGGTGATATTATGCGACTTTACGTAAAGATCGAAAATGACAGAATCGCTGACGTGAAATTTAAGACTTTTGGTTGCGGAGCCGCTATAAGTACCTCGTCTATGGTGACCGAGATGGTCAAGGGAAAGACCATCCGCGAAGCGCTGGAGATCTCAAATAGGGCCGTCGCTGAAGCTTTGGGAGGACTCCCCCCGGTTAAGATGCATTGTTCCGTTTTAGCTGAGGATGCATTGAGAGCGGCGATAAAGGACTATCTGGTAAAATCAGGGCGAGAGAAGGATTTTCCAGAGATAAAATTTAAAGAGGAAGGGCATCGCGAAGGGCACGAGCATAAATAGGTGCGGAATCCTAATTTGTGCCACAGATTTAATTATCTTGACTAAATTTCATTTTAATTTATAATAAATGGTTGAGAAGACAAAGAGAGACTTAAGGAATAAGATCTTAGATAGATTAAAAAATCAAAAGGAGGATGAAAGGCAGAAGAGAAGTCAAATAATAAAAAGGAAACTTTTGGCGTCTCCTGAATTCAGGAACGCGAAGGTTTTGATGTTTTACATTTCGAAAGATGGGGAAGTGGAGACACGCCCCATAATCGAGGCGGCATTGGTACGCGGTAAAGTAGTTTTAGTGCCGGTTATTAAAGTGAGAAGAAAGAAAATGGTGGTGTCCGAGATTACGGATCCCAATAAAGATTTAGTTAAAGGCCCCTATGGAATTTATCAACCTAAGACGCCTACTAAGATTTACCATCCACGTTCGATAGACCTTGCGATCGTCCCCGGGGTAGCTTTCGATAAAAACGGAAATCGCTTAGGTCGAGGGATGGGCTATTACGATAAGTTCCTGGTGGGCTTACGAAAGGGCGTTCCAAAGATTGGGCTTGCATTTAAGTTCCAAACGGTAAAACGCCTACCTACGTTTTCTCACGATCAACCCGTCACAAAACTTCTTACCGCATAAATAATCTGTAAATCTAAAGGTATCGACAAGGAGGAGCTATATAGATGTTAAATGGACTCTTTACGTTCGTCCTCTACCTAGTGATAGGTAGCGGCTTAATTTTGTTGGGATTTTTTGTAAGGCAGCTATACACGAAGAGAAAATTAGATTCTGCGGAAGCAAAGGCAAAAAACATCTTAGAAGATGCCGAAAAAAAGGCGCTAGAGAAACGCAAGGAAGTCGAACTTGAAGCAAAGGACTTGCTCTACAAGATAAGAGCGGACTTTGAGAATGAGACGAAAGACAGGCGCACCGAACTTACAAATGCAGAAAAGCGTCTTATCCAGCGCGAAGAGAACCTGGACAGAAAAGTTGAAATTTTGGATAAGAAAGAGAAAGATATAACCGAACGGCAAAAGGCGCTTTTAGCGAAAGAGGAAAAGATTCGCTCTATGGAGGAGGAGTATAAGGTTCTTTTGGCTGAGGAGAAGAATAATTTACAGAGGGTATCAGGCCTAAGTGCTGAGGAGGCAAAGAAATTACTGCTCGCAAGGATGGAAGAAGATGTAAAGCAAGAAGCGGGCCTTATGATTAAGCGCATTGAGGAGGAGGCGAAGCAAGAGGCAGAAAAGAAGGCAAGGGAGATTTTATCCCAGGCAATTCAGCGATGCGCCGTAGAGCATACGGTTGAATCAACTGTTTCTGTAGTAAATTTGCCTAGCGATGATATGAAAGGGAGAATAATCGGCAGGGAAGGCCGTAATATACGCGCATTGGAGATCGCCACAGGAGTAGACGTTATTATAGACGATACGCCAGAGGCTGTTATCCTTTCCGGATTTGACCCAATAAAGAGGGAGGTTGCGCGAATAGCGTTGACTCGGCTGATGGAGGATGGAAGGATTCACCCGGGCAGGATCGAAGAGGTTGTCGAGAAGGTGAAGAAGGAGATGGAGGTTTCGATTAAGGAGGCGGGTGAACAGGTTATCTTTGAAGTCGGCGTTAAAAATATTCATCCCGAACTCATAAAGCTGCTCGGCAAACTGAAATACAGGACCTCTTACGGGCAGAATGTATTAGAACATTTGAAGGAAGCTGCGTTTATCATGGGCACGATGGCCAACGAACTGGAACTCGATGCGAATTTGGCGAAGAGGATTGGTCTCCTTCACGATATCGGTAAGGCGGTAAGCCACGAAGTAGAGGGCGCTCATCCGAAGATAGGCGCTGAGCTTGCTAAAAAATACGGCGAGAACGAATTTGTCGTGAATGCAATCGAGGGCCACCATGGCGAGATTGAGCCCATTTCGATATATACCGTCTTGGCAAACGCTGCTGATGCCGTTTCGGGTTCGCGCCCGGGCGCTCGTCGAGAAACCCTGGAGACTTATATAAAGCGCCTTGAGAAATTGGAACAGATAGCAGACTCATTTAAGGGTGTCGAGAAGACATACGCCATTCAGGCTGGACGAGAAATAAGGGTTATCGTTGAACCGAATAAGATTACAGATGCGCAGGCGGTAGTTCTGGCGCGCGAGATAAAAAAGAAGATAGAAGAGGGAATGGAATATCCCGGGCAGATCAAGATAACCGTTATCCGAGAGACGCGCGCAATAGAATACGCGAAATAACGAGGCTTAAATGAACATCCTATTCATCGGTGATATCGTTGGAAAACCTGGCCGAGAAGCGATAAAAGCTTTGTTGCCTAAGATAAAAGCTCGGGAGGATATAGAGTTTACTATCGCCAACGCTGAAAATGCCGCGGGAGGCGCTGGCTTAACTCCGGCGATAGCAAGTGAGTTGCTTGAAATGGGAATCAATGTCTTAACGACCGGCGACCATATCTGGGATAGAAAAGAGATTTTGGAAGAGATAGACAAGGAGCATAGAATATTACGACCTCTAAATTATCCGGAGGGAGCGCCGGGAATCGGTTCTATTGTTTTAAATTCAAAGTCCGGCGCGAAAGTCGGCGTGATAAATTTAGTTGGGCGCGTATTTATGCACCCCGTTGAATGCCCATTTAAGACGGGGATAAAAGAGGTAAACAAGATAAAAGAAGATACTCCGATCGTTATCGTAGATATACATGCTGAGGCGACCTCCGAGAAGTTAGCACTTTGTTGGTATTTGGATGGACTCGTTACTGCAATTTGTGGTACCCACACGCACATTCAAACTGCTGATGAAAGGGTGTTTCCCAAGGGGACAGCTTATATTACCGATTTAGGGATGACCGGCCCATTCGATTCAGTATTAGGCAGAAGGCCAGAGCAGATAATAAGGCGTTTTATAACTGGTCTTCCTACTAGATTTGAGATGGCTGATTCGAACGTTCAGCTTCAAGGGGTTATAATATATTGCGATGCTAAAAATGGGAGGGCAAGCTCGATAAAGAGAATTCAAGAGAAACTTGCCCAAAAATAAATTTGTAAGTTTTAATTTTAATATGTCCCCGATTAAGCCGACAGAGACAGAAAGACTTATCTATTCGGTAACCCAGCTTACTAGAGAGATAAAGGTTATCCTCGAAGGTTCCTTCCCGGGCGTCTGGGTCGAAGGCGAAATCTCAAATTATAACCTTCATTCCTCAGGGCATATCTATTTCGATTTGAAGGATGCGGAGTCCGTCCTTCATTGCGCCTTCTTTAGAAACGTCAACCAGAATATAAAATTCGAATTGAAAGACGGGCTTAAGGCCATCTGTTTTGGAAGGGTAAGCGTATATGATAGGCGCGGGCAGTATCAGTTATATATAGATAAGATAGAGCCGAAAGGCATCGGTGAATTACAACTCGCGTTCGAACAATTAAAGCAACGACTTGAGAAACAAGGGTTGTTTGATTCCGCGCATAAGGTGCCGATTCCTATTTTGCCGTCGAGAATAGGAATCGCGACTTCCCCCACAGGCGCTGTTATCCGGGATATGTTACATATATTGCGTCGAAGATTTAAGGACTTGGAGATATTAATTTATCCGGTAAAGGTCCAGGGGGATACAGCAGCGCAGGAGATTGCGATGGCGGTCGAGGATTTTAATAGGTTAAGGAATGTCGACGTATTGATATTGGCTCGCGGCGGCGGCAGTTTGGAGGACCTGTGGGCATTTAACGAAGAAATCCTCGCACGCGCAATTTATAATTCCGAGATCCCCATAATCTCAGCGGTCGGCCATGAGGTGGATTACACCATTTCGGATTTCGTCGCCGATTTGAGGGCGCCAACGCCCTCTGCCGCTGCAGAGCTGGTCGTCGCAAAGAAAGAGGAATTTATCGAGAGGATAGAGGGATTTTTAATTCGTCTTAAATCCTCCTTAGATAACGCCGTTTCAATTTTGGAGAATCGGCTTAGAGATCTGCTCGAAAGCCCAGCATTTAAATATCCATTTGAAAAGATAGAATTATACGAACAACGGCTCGACGATTTAACGAAGTCAATGGACCGGAATATTTCCCATACAATCGATATAAAATCTGAGAAGTTCAATACGGTCATCGGAAAGCTCGAGGTGCTTTCGCCGCTCTCCGTTTTAACCCGCGGTTACAGCATTACGTTACATCTGCCAAAGGGCGATGTTTTAAAGGATACCAAGGGATTAAAGCGAGGAGATAAAATTGAAACCAGACTTTTAAAAGGCAGGGTTATAAGCGAGGTTAAGGAGGTTAAAAAGGAGGATGTCAAATGACGGCTGAGATGAAATTCGAGGATGCGTTGAAAAAATTGGAAAAGATCGTATCGGATTTGGAGTCTGGAGATCTATTGCTGGATGATTCGCTTAAGAAATACGAAGAAGGTGTTAAGTTGGCGCAATTCTGCTCAAAGAAGTTAGAATCCGCGCGCAGGAAGGTCGAGATTTTAGTTAAGACGAGCTCTGGTAAATTGGAAGCGAAACCCTTCGACGAATCCGTGCTTGAGGAGAGCTAATATGTCAGGCATAAGGGTAGGCGGATATTTAAAGAAGAGAAAGAAGCTCATAGATTCCGCGCTTAATTTATATCTGCCGAAAGAGAGCGAGTATCCGCAAGTAATCAATAAGGCTATGAGGTACTCCGTGTTTCCAGGGGGCAAGAGGATTCGCCCTATATTGCTTTTGGCCTCCTGCGAGGCGTGCGGCGGAGATGCAAAGGAGGCGTTGCCCGCCGCCTGCGCAATCGAAATAATACACACATATTCTTTAATTCACGATGATTTACCAGCGATGGATAACGATGATTACAGAAGGGGAAAGTTAACCTCCCACAAAAAATTTGGAGAAGCGATAGCGGTCTTAACAGGGGATGCGCTTTTGACCTATGGCATTGAGTTATTAACTTACGGGGATAAGCCTAAGCTACATCTCGATGCGATCAAGGACGTCCTTAATGCAATTGGGACTTACGGAATGATAGGGGGACAGGTAGTTGATATTAACCGCCAAAGGGAGGTGGATCTGCCCACGCTAACGTATATTAATGCGCACAAGACAGGGGCGTTAATTGCCTCTTCCTGTAAGGTGGGAGGGATCATTGCCGGTGCTTCAAAGCGAAGGCTGAATGCGCTCGAACGATACGGCGAGTATATTGGCTTTACCTTTCAAATAATAGATGATATATTAGATAAAGATGGGTTTGCCTTGGCCTTTGGGATTGGTGGCGCAAGGAGAGAAGCCGTAAGGCTAATCGAGAAGGCGAAGGAGGAACTAGATATTTTTGGCAAGAAAAGCTCCGCCTTAAGGGGCCTGGCAGATTACATCTTAAACCGAAAGAAGTGAAATGGGTTTTAAGATATTAGATTCCATAAATTCCCCGCAGGACCTAAAAAGATTAAATCAAGAAGACCTAAAACTGCTCGCCAAAGAGATTCGTGAGTTAATCGTAGAGGTCGTATCTGAGACCGGTGGACATTTGGCTACAAGTTTAGGAGCGGTAGAGATTGCCATCGCACTTCATTATTGCTTAGATACCCCGGCAGATAAAATCGTTTGGGATGTAGGTCATCAGGCTTATGCGCATAAGATATTAACGGGCAGACGCGGTAACTTTAAGACTTTACGCCAGCTCGGGGGGTTAAGCGGTTTCCCCAACATATATGAAAGTGAATATGATACGTTTACCGTCGGGCATGGCTCAACGTCCATCTCCTCGGCTTTGGGTTTAGCCCTGGCGCGAGACTTAAATAACGAATCGCATAAAGTCGTAGCTGTGATTGGCGACGGTTCGCTGGTTGGTGGTATGGCGTTTGAAGCGCTAAACCACGCAGGACATAGGAAGGCAGATCTGGTAATCGTCTTAAACGACAATGAGATGTCCATCGCGCCATCGGTCGGCGCGTTTTCGAAATATTTAAATAGGATAATAATCAATCCCATCTACAATAAAATCCACAACGATTTGGCAAATTTGATAAAGAGAGTTCCCTGGTATGGGTTCAGGGCTTATAGGGCAGCGAGAAAATTGGAGGAGGGCCTAAAGAATCTATTGATACCCGGCATGCTGTTTGAGGAGCTGGGAATAAGATATGTCGGTCCTATAGATGGACATAATTTGGAACAATTGATCGAAACGCTGAGGAACATCTTAACGCTGGAAGGGCCGATATTAATTCATACGGTCACAAAAAAGGGCAAAGGTTACATTCATGCAGAAAAGCATCCTGAAAGATTTCACGGGACCGCTCCCTTTGATGTAGAGACCGGCGAGATTAAGAAAGTTTCATCCAAAGCAGAGCCGACGTTCACAGATACTTTCTCCGATGGATTGATAGAGTTAGCCAAGGATGATAAAAGAATCGTTGCTATAACTGCTGCGATGCCGGAAGGTACAGGCCTTAAGAAGTTCGAAGAATTTTTTCCCGACAGGTTCTTTAACGTCGGAATGGCCGAGCAACATGCCGTTACGTTTGGCGCAGGTTTAGCGAAGGGTGGATTAATTCCGGTCGTTGCAATATACTCCACATTTTTGCAGCGATCGTACGATCAAATTATGCACGACGTCTGTTTACAAGGCCTTCATGTCGTCTTCTGTTTGGACCGTGCTGGAATAGTCGGAGAAGATGGCCCTACCCATCACGGCTTATTTGATATCTCGTATTTGCGACATATACCGAATATTATAATAATGGCGCCGAAGGATCAAAAAGAATTTAAAGAGATGCTTAAATTTGCGATATACGATTGCCGAGGCCCTGTCGCTATAAGATATCCGAGAAGTAAATTGATAGCGCCGTTGGGTCAATTTGAACCCATAAGTTATGGGAAGGCGGAGGTTATTGCGAAAAACGGCGATTTAGCAATATTGGCGATAGGTTCGATGACCTGGCCTTCATATGCAGCCGCCACCTTATTATCTAAAGAGGGCATAAAGGCCAACGTCATCAATATGAGATTTATTAAGCCGCTAGACGTAAAGCTACTCAAAGAATCCTCGACGAGGATTAAAAGGTTTGTCGTGGTTGAAGAGGGAGTTTTAGAGGGCGGCCTCGGCAGCGCAATTTTGGAATTTTTTGAAAGGGAAAATCTTGAGAATGTCGTTGTAAAGAGAATCGGGCTTCCTAATAAATTTATAGAACATGGCAAGAGAGATGAATTGCTCAAAATCTACGGTTTGGCCGCTCAAGAAATAGCGAAAGAAGTCAAAAGAATATTTTTTAAAAATATTTTCGTGAAAGTGTAGATGGGCAAGATAACAATACGTAGAGATGCATGTAAAGGTTGTGAACTTTGTTCGATAAGCTGTCCGAAAGGGGTAATAGTGATGGATGAGGCTTTGAATATTCGCGGGGTCCGCCCCGCTAAATTTTTGGATAACGATAAGTGCACCGCTTGCAGGTCCTGCGCTATTATTTGTCCGGATCTTTGCATTGAGGTATATAAATAGGGGTGTTAAGGTATCGTGGCTAAGATATTGATGTGCGGAAACGAGGTTATAGGTGAAGCGGCAATTCAAGCGGGCTGTAGATTTTATGCTGGATATCCGATTACCCCACAAAATGAACTTCCTCAATATATGTCCAGACGGATGGTCGAGGTTGGGGGGACATTTATTCAGGCCGAATCGGAACTGGCGGCAATAAATTTAGTCTTTGGCGCATCCGCAGCTGGCGCACGCGCAATGACATCGAGTTCGAGCCCGGGCATCAGCTTAAAACAAGAAGGCATTTCGTATCTCGCTGCCTGTCAGCTTCCAGCGGTGATAGTAAATATGATGCGCGGAGGGCCAGGGCTGGGCAATATAGCTCCGGCACAATCCGATTATTTTCAAGCCACCAGAGGCGGTGGACACGGTGATTACAGGACGATCGTTTTAGCGCCCGCTACCGTAGAGGAGGCGTGGAATTTAACTCGCCACGCATTCGATTTAGCCGATGAATACAGGATCCCCGTTATGATATTAGCGGATGGAATCTTAGGACAGATGATGGAACCAATTGAGGTTATTACTACTCGCTCATCGGTAAATGGACGAATGGCAAATAATGAATATCGAATATCTAAACCTTGGGCGTTGACTGGCTGCCGCGGAAGGAAGCCAAACGTTATACGTTCGCTTCTTTTAGGCGATGGCGAACTCGAAGAGCACAATAAGCACTTAGAGTTAAAGTTTAATAAGATTAAATCCAAGGAAGTGCGCTTTGAATCTCTATATACGGAGGATTCAGATTTAGTGGTTGTTGCGTATGGAACGACAAGCAGGATTGTTCGAGCTGCAATTTCAGCGGCACGCCGGGAGAGAGTACGGGTCGGCATGTTACGCCCCATTACCCTATCTCCATTTCCGGTGGATGCACTTCAAAAATTGGCGAAAAAAGCGAAGGCATTTTTGGTCGTTGAAATGAGTTTGGGTCAGATGCTGGAAGATGTGAAGTTAGCCGTTTTAGGGGAGAAACCTGTATATTTTTACGGAAGGACAGGTGGTGTAGTTCCGACGGAAGAGGCCGTTCTTTCCGCAATAAGAGAAATTTTTGAAACAAAATCCAGAAAGAAATTTATACATGAAAAAAGTTTTTGAAAGGACAGCGTCGTTAAAGGATGTGCCAACCCATTACTGCCCCGGATGCGGCCATGGTATCGTGCATAGATTAATCTGCGAGGTAATCGATGAACTCAGGATACGCGAGGATGTGATAGCTGTTGCGCCGGTTGGCTGTGCGGTTATTGCGTATGAATATTGGGATTTCGACTGTTCCGAGGCGGCACATGGCAGGACACCTTGTGTGGCGACCGGCATCAAGCGAATACTCCCCGATAAGATCGTATTCAGTTATCAGGGGGATGGCGATTTAGCAGCAATTGGAACGGCGGAGATCATTCATACGGCGAATCGCGGTGAGAATATATCCGTTATCTTTATAAATAATACGGTCTACGGAATGACAAGCGGCCAGATGGCGCCTACGACATTAATTGGGCAGAAGACCTCTACGACTCCGTTTGGGCGCGATATAAAGAGGGACGGTTATCCTCTTAAAATTTCCGATTTGTTAGCCCAGCTAGCAGGGTCAAGATATATCGAGCGCGTTTCCGTAAATAGTCCGGCTAATATAATAAAGGCGAAGGCCGCTATAAAGAAAGCATTTAAAAATCAGATTGAGAAAAAGGGTTTTTCACTGGTTGAGGTACTATCTCCTTGCCCAACTTATTGGGGACTTTCCCCTAAAGATGCGTGCAAGTGGATTACGGATGAGTTGTCAAAATATTATCCGCTTGGCGTGATAAAGGACGGCTAAATGAGAGAAGAAGCGGTCTTCGCAGGCTTTGGCGGACAGGGGATTATGGTTATGGGTAAACTTCTTGCGTGGGCGGCGATGCGCGAAGGCCTAAAGGTTAGCTGGATGCCATCCTATGGGGCGGAGGTTCGCGGCGGGACGGCTCATTCGATGGTCGTAATTTCCGATGAAATGATACCTTCACCCGTAGTTTCGCATCCTACCGCTTGCGTAGTGATGAATAGGCCATCTCTGGATAGATTTGAGGAATTGCTCAAGCCCAATGGCACGCTCGTAATGAATACAACGTTGATAAATAAACCCACGACAAGAAATGACATAAGCGTATTAAAAATTCCCCTCACGCAGATGGCGACGAAGTTGGGGAATGTTCGGTGTGCAAATATGATCGCTTTGGGAGCGTTGAACGCTAAGTTAAAGGCCGTTTCGCTAAAGGCATTGATTGAGTCATTAAAAGAAGTAATCCCCCCCTATAGGCATAGCCTCCTTCCAATAAATGAGGAAGCATTGAAAGAGGGTACAAGGTTAGTTACAAGTAGTAGATACCCGATGTCAACGCAGAAATAAGAGAGATGATCAGGGTCAGATTCGCTCCAGCTCCGACAGGATTTTTACATATAGGAAGTGCGCGTACAGCGCTTTTTAATTGGCTGTTTGCCCGACATTCAAACGGCACTTTCATATTAAGGATTGAGGATACCGACAGGGAACGCTCTAAGGACGAGTACCTACAGGAGATTATGAGTTCCTTAAAATGGCTGGGGTTGGATTGGGATGAAGAGCCATATTTTCAGACGAAGAGACTGAACATCTATCGCGATTACGCTGAAAGGTTGCTCAAGCAAGACAAGGCCTATCAAGAGGAAGGTAAGATGGGTAGCGAGAAAGCGGTTATATTAAAGATGCCAAAAGGCAATTTAAGGATAGAGGATTTAATTCACGGGCCTGTTGAATTTGATTTGAGTTTGCAGAAGGATTTGGTACTGATGAAATCCGACGGATATCCGGCATATAATTTCGCCTGTGTGGTAGATGATTATGAAACAAAGATAACCCATGTCATCCGGGGAGATGACCACATCTCCAATACGCCGAAGCAGCTTGCGCTTTATAGGGCAATTGGAATTGAACCACCGCAGTTTGCCCATATCCCTTTAATCTTAGGGACCGACCGTTCGCGAATGTCGAAGCGCCACGGCGCGACATCGATTTCTGAATATCGAAAGATGGGATTTTTACCTGAAGCGATGGTAAATTATATCTCGCTTCTGGGTTGGGCGCCTCAGGGCAACCGCGAGATATTGTCGTTGGATGAGATAATAAAGGAGTTCTCATTGGAAAAGGTGGGCAAGACCGGAGCGATATTCGGTATAGACAAACTGACTTGGATGAACGGAGAATATATAAAGAGAAAAGATACGAACCAATTGGCCGAACTTATAATTCCCCGACTTAAAGAGAGAGGATATTTAAAAGATACTTTCGATAGGCAGTGGTTTTTGTCCATACTAGAATTACTGCAGGCGAGGGCAAAAACATTAGAGGAATTTATAGACCAGTCGGAATTTTTCTTCGTTGAGAAGATAAAATATGATAAAGTCGCGATAGAGACTGTTTTGGCCAAGAGTGGCGTTAAGGAAAGATTGAATGCGCTTATCGAAGGATTTAGCGTGCTTGCCAACTTCGATTTGCAAAATATCGAGTCTTGCGTAAGAAATTTAGCCGCTGATTTGGGAATAAAAGCGGCGGATTTGATTCATCCGATTCGCGTTTCCGTAACCGGGCGGACGGTTGGACCTAGCCTGTTTGAAACCATGGCGCTTTTAGGAAAAGAAAAGACCGTAGGGCGCCTTAAGACGGCCTTAGATAAGGCGAAGTAGATTTTTAATGGTAACCCGCCCTAATCCTAGTCCCTAAATCCCCTACCATTTTAAAATAGAAGTGGTATACTCTAATCTATGGAAAAGTTAGAAATTACTATTGTAGGAGCTGGAGTTGTCGGCTTGGCCGTTGCTTTAGAACTCTCCAAGAATTACAAAGATATCTTTGTAATAGAACAAGAATCTTCATTTGGTCAAGGAATAAGCTCAAGAAATAGCGAGGTAATCCATACAGGTATTTATTATCCGCAGGATTCCTTAAAGGCGCAGACATGTATTGAAGGGCGGCGAATGATTTATGACTTTTGCGCGAAGAATCACCTTGCCCATAAAAAAATAGGAAAGCTCATTGTGGCTATCAACGAGAAAGAAATTAAAGACTTAGAAGTTCTTTTTAAGCACGGTTTAGAGAATGGCGTAGAGGATTTAAAGCTCCTTTCTAAGAGTGAGATAAAAGAATTAGAACCTTGCGTAGAAGCCGAGGCAGCAATATATTCACCCTCGACAGGTATTCTAGATTCGCATGGCTTAATGAAAAATCTGGTTTCACAATTAAAGAGCAATAATGGAACTATAGTCTATAATACAGAAGTGATAGGGATCGATAAGGCTGAAGGTGGTTTTGAGGTCACGGTAAAAGATAAAAGAGAGGGAGATTTTAAATTTTTTACCCGTATTTTTATTAATTCCGCAGGTTTGAATTCAGATAAAGTAGCCAAGATGATTGGTTTGGCAAAAGATGAATACAAGCTGAAATACTGCAAAGGGGATTATTT
>Ga0111183_1024_pt1 | contig 16175 bp, 17 predicted proteins | sample DeeMarSWOR324_28_FD_80238 | JGI IMG/M metagenome (GOLD analysis project Ga0111183, IMG submission 80238) | Omnitrophica WOR_2 bacterium SM23_29 | reverse complement strand
GGCCGGGATATTTAAAGTTTTTATGGAGGAGGAAGAGTGGGATGAAAGAAAATAGTAAAGAGGAAATCGAATTAAAAGAGAAGAAGGGGACGGTTTTTGACATTGCGAAATTAAAGAAGATGACAATCCAGGGATTGACGAAGGCTGCTCGAGAATTGAATATGAACAGCATCAGCGGCCTTAGGAAACAGGATCTGATTTTCAAAATACTTCAAGCGCAAGCCGAAAAAGAAGGTTATATGTTTGGGGAGGGCGTGTTGGAGATACTGCCTGATGGATTTGGATTCTTGCGTTCGCCAAATTATAATTATTTGCCTTCGCCGGATGATATCTATGTTTCACCTAGCCAGATAAGGAAATTCGACCTGCGTACAGGCGATACGGTGAGCGGACAGATTCGACCGCCTAAAGAGGGAGAGAGATATTTTGCCCTCCTAAAGGTTGAGGCGGCCAATTTTGAGCATCCCGAATCGATTAAAGAACGAACCCTGTTCGATAATCTGACGCCTCTATATCCTCAGGAGAGATACGTCTTGGAGACCGAGCCGAACGAGCTATCGATGAGGATTATGGATTTATTGACCCCAATAGGTAAGGGACAGAGAGGGTTAATCGTCGCGCAGCCATATAGCGGCAAGACTATACTTTTGCAGAAAATAGCTAACTCGATAATGAAAAATTTTCAGGATGTGATTTTGATAGTACTTTTAATCGACGAGAGACCCGAAGAGGTAACCGATATGCAGCGCTCAGTAAAGGGAGAAGTCATAAGTTCTACCTTCGATGAGCCCGCGGAGAGACACATCCAGGTCGCGGAGATCGTTTTGGAAAAAGCGAAGAGGCTCGTGGAGAACAAAAAGGATGTCGTGATCCTATTGGATTCCATAACTCGTTTAGCTCGCGCATATAATACGGTTGCGCCGCATAGCGGGAAGATATTATCCGGCGGTGTCGATTCAAGTGCTCTGCATAAGCCTAAGCGGTTTTTCGGCGCAGCCAGATGCATAGAAGAAGGAGGTTCCCTTACGATTATAGCCACGGCCCTGATAGATACCGGAAGCCGGATGGACGAAGTAATATTTGAAGAATTTAAGGGTACCGGTAATATGGAATTGCAGTTGGATAGAAATTTATTTCAAAAGAGGATCTATCCCGCTATCGATATCAAACGTTCCAACACCAGAAGGGAAGAGTTATTGCTTAACGAGGAGGAGCTAAAGCGCGTTTGGATATTGAGGAAGGTTTTAAATGAAATGAATTCAGACGAGGCGATGGAATTATTACTTGAGAGGCTTTCTAAGTCTAAATCGAACGCTGAGTTCCTGATGAGCATGAACCAATGAAATTCAAAAATCAAATATCAAAAATCAAAATGGAGGCAAAGCGATGAAAGACAAAATTCACCCGCAATATCAACCGACTACAATCACCTGTGCCTGCGGAGAGGTGATTCATACTCGTTCAACGAGACAAAACATAAAAGTCGAAATCTGTTCGAAATGTCATCCCTTTTTTACCGGGTTACAGAAATACGTCGATTCTGCCGGAAGGGTTGAGAGGTTCAAAAAGAAGTATAGAAAGCCGGAGGAAAAGGCTTAATATCTTTATATTAAGAAAATGTACGAAGCATTGGAGACTAAATTAAAACGTTATGAGCAACTAGAGCGGCTTATTGCCGACCCTAAGATTATCGCGGATACGGCTGCATATCAGCGATATACAAAGGAGCTCTCATCGCTAAAAAATCTCATCGATAAATATAGGGAATATAAAAGATTAGTCAAAGAAGTAAGCCAGCTTGAAGAACTTACGGAAAAAAAGGCAGACGAAGAGGATTTTGTCGAGTTGGCAAAAGAAGAACTATCGGAACTTAAAAAGAAAAAAGCTGCTTTAGAGAAAGTCCTTGAAGAATCGTTGACCGAGGAGGAGCCGGAAGCGAATAAAAATATAATTATTGAAATCCGTGCCGGAACAGGAGGATTAGAAGCATCGTTATTCGCTGCTGATTTATTCAGGATGTATACGAAATATGCGACTAAACAAGGTTGGAAATTTGAGATGCTGGGTTCCAGTCCATCGGAAGCCGGCGGATTTAAAGAGGTCATTTTCGGAATAGCCGGCGAAGGTGTTTATAGAAAGATGAAATATGAATCTGGCGTGCATAGGGTCCAAAGGGTACCGGTTACCGAAGCTTCGGGAAGAATTCATACCTCAACGATTTCCGTTGCCGTATTGCCTGAAGCTGAAGAAGTCGATGTAAAAATAGATCCCAAGGATTTGAAGATAGATGTATTTAGGTCCTCCGGGCCGGGAGGACAATCGGTCAACACCGCCGATTCTGCTGTGAGGGTAACTCATATCCCGACCGGGATTGTAGTGTCTTGCCAAGACGAACGTTCGCAATTAAAAAACAAGACGAAGGCATTAAAGGTATTACGTGCAAGATTGTTGGATAAAGCCAGGAGCCTGCAGCATGAAAAAATAGCTAAGGAAAGAAAGATGCAAATCGGCACAGGCGAGCGAAGCGAAAAGATAAGAACTTATAATTATCCCGATAAGCGCGTTACGGACCACAGGATTGGGCTTACCCTTCATAAATTAGAGAATATTTTGGAAGGCGATTTAGAGGATATAGTATTACAGCTATTAAGGGCGGAGAAAGACTTGCGACTAAAAGGAATTAGGCAGTAATAAGGATATGGACTGCTTCGAGCAATTGGCGTGTTGGGCTCTGGATTGCAACCGGATAGAGTTATACCTCGGAGAAATTAAAGAGGATAAAAGAAAGACGCATAGATTTTTGAGAGCATTACGACAGTTAACTTACGGCGTGCCGATTCAATATATAATGGGAGAAGCGGAATTTATGGGGCTCAAATTTTATGTTAGCCCGCTTGTTTTTATTCCGCGTCCCGAAACCGAAATTTTAGTTGAGGGCGTTTTAAATTTGGTCAAAGAAAAACGCTTTAGGTCACCATATATCTTTGAAATAGGCACCGGTTCGGGTACTATAGCAATCAGTTTGACAAAATATAACCCATCTTGTAGAATATTGGCTTCTGATATATCAAAAGATGCATTGAAGTTAGCTTTAGCTAATGCTAAGTTAAACGGTGTAATCAGGAGGATTGAGTTCGTGTTGGCAGACTTATTTGCCGGAATCAGCGAAAAAGAAGGATTTGACTTGATAATATCCAATCCCCCTTATATTCCAAGCGAAAATTACGATACATTGCCAGCAGAAGTAAAATCCGAACCGAAGATTGCTTTGGACGGCGGAACGCAAGGTTTAAATTTTTATGAAAGGATAATTCCCCAGAGCGCGAAGAGGTTGAAGCCCGAAGGATATTTGATTTTAGAAATGGGCCTCGGACAGACGGAAGCAATACAAAATTTAATCGATCAGACGCGAGCCTATCGCAAGATAAAAATTTTAAAGGATTATAACGGAATCGACAGAGTTATTTTTGCAAAGAGGCGGCAGGCGATAAATGGATAAAGTCGTAATAGAAGGAGAAGTCAGACTAAAAGGAGCGGTTAAAATAAGCGGCGCAAAGAATGCCGCGCTTCCGATTATGGCGGCGACCTTGCTCACCGATGAGAAATGCGTTATTAAAAATGTGCCTCCTCTGCGCGATGTATATACAATGATGAGGATCTTACGCCAGTTAGGAGTTAAAGTGCATATGGAGGATGGTCGCGTAACCATTGAGCCGAAAGGATATAAAGGTTATACGGCACCGTATAAATTGGTAAGTACGATGCGCGCGTCATTCTGTGTTCTGGGACCTATTCTGGCGAAATTAAAACAGGCACAGATTTCTTTGCCCGGAGGTTGCATTATCGGACCTCGTCCCGTCGATTTACATTTAAAAGGCATCAAATCCTTGGGAGCCGATTTAAAGATAGAGCATGGATATGTCATAGCAAATGCAAAGCAATTAAAGGGCGCTCACGTATATTTAGGAGGTGCATTTGGCTCGTCTGTATTGGCCACAGCCAATGTTATGATGGCTGCAACTTTGGCGAAGGGCAAAACTTTAATTGAAAATGCCGCTTGCGAACCTGAAATTGTAGATTTGGCTGAGTCCTTAATCAAGATGGGTGCAAAGATTAAAGGTGCTAGGACGCATTTAATCGAGGTGGAAGGAGTAAAGACGCTTGGCGGCTTAGAACATGAGATAATACCGGATAGAATCGAGGCAGGCACATATATGATTGCCGCAGCTATGACAAAGGGCGATATAACAATAAAAAATGCAAGGTACGAACATCTGGGCGCAATAATCGATAAATTACAGGAGGCCGGCGTAATAATAACGCGACACGGCAAAGACTTACGGGTGCGAATTCTCCGTTCATTAAAACCCGTTGACGTTACGACCCTTCCGTATCCGGGTTTTCCGACAGATATGCAAGCCCAAATGATGGCTTTGATGACTATTACCGATGGGATAAGCGTGATAACGGAGAAGATATACCCAGATAGATTTATGCACGTCAGCGAATTAAACAGGATGGGCGCAAAGATTATGCTGGAGGGAAACTCCGCAATAGTTAAAGGCGTAAAACAATTGAGCGGCGCACCTGTTATGGCGTCGGATTTGCGGGCATCCGCCGCTTTAGTACTCGCTGGATTAGTGGCAAAGGGCAAAACTGATATTTCAAGAGTCTATCATCTAGACAGAGGTTATGAGAAGATGGAAGAGAAGCTGTCGGCATTGGGCGCTAATATATGCAGAGAGAAGGAGGACTAAATAAAATGGCAGTTGTAATTAGACTGAAGAGATTGGGGACTAAGAAGAAGCCGCATTATAGAATCATAGCAATCGATTGGCGCAAGGCGAGAAATAGCAAAGCGATTGAGGAATTGGGATTTTATGATGCCACAAAAAATCCACCTTTTACAAAGGTGAACAAAGACAGGGCATTACATTGGTTAAAAGTTGGAGCAAAACCATCGCCTACCGTCTCTTTAATTTTTAAGAGATCGGGCATAATTTAAGATAAATATGCTGATCGATATACTTACTTTGTTTCCAAATATGTTCGCGGGCATATTCGAAGAATCTATAATTAAACGCGCCCAGAAAAAGGGCAAGGTAAAAATAAAAATCCATAATTTGCGTGATTGGAGCAATGATAAACACAGAAAAGTTGATGATGCGCCATTTGGCGGTGGCCCAGGGATGGTCATAAAGCCACAGCCGCTTTTCGATGCCGTTTCCGATTTAAGGTCTACATCTTCGAGAGTCATACTTTTAACGCCACAGGGCAAGGGGTTAAATCAAAGGATAGCCAAGAGGTTATCAGGATTTAAGCATTTGATATTGGTTTGCGGACACTATGAAGGGATCGATGAACGGTTTAGGCGTAAAACGGTTACCGACGAGATTTCTATCGGCGATTTTATCTTAACGGGAGGAGAAATACCTGCGATGGCCTTGGTCGAATGCGTTGTGCGTTTGATCCCCGGAATAGTAGGCGATAGAAGTTCGCTGGAATTTGAATCATTTATATCCGGCCTTTTAGAATACCCCCAATATACCAGGCCAGCCATTTTCAGGGGTATGAGGGTACCTGCAGTTTTGTTGTCCGGAGACCATAATAAAATAGAAATATGGAGAAGACAGATGGCATTGAAGAGGACGAGGCAGAGACGTCCAGATTTATTTAAAAAATATATCGATAAGGAGAGATGAAGATGACGAGGATTTCGCATATTCAAAATGCATATTTAAAAAAAGATGTACCGAAATTTAAGGTAGGCGATACGGTTAAGGTATATGTAAAAATAGTCGAGGAGGATAAAGCTCGTTTACAGACGTTCGAAGGCGTAGTGATAAGAAAAAAGGGCAAGGGCTTATCCGAGACTTTTACGGTGCGCCGGATTTCTTATGGAGAGGGAGTCGAAAGGTTTTTTCCTCTTCATTCGCCTTTCGTTGAGAAAATTGAGGTCGTGAAGTCGGCGAAGTCAAGAAAAGCGAAGTTATACTACCTGCGGGGAAAGGTCGGCAAGAAGGCTGATGCTCTATTATGAGCGGAAATTTAAAAGGCAGGGCAAAAGATATATTGCAGGCATAGATGAAGCCGGCAGAGGTCCATTGGCGGGGCCGGTAGTTGCGTCTGCAGTTATATTAAAAAATTTTAAGTTCAAAAATAGGATTGCCGATTCCAAATCTTTGACGCAACGTTCTCGCGAAAGGGCATATGAGGAGATATTAGAAAGGGCATACGTCGGAATTGGAGTTGTAAGCGAGAAGCTGGTCGACGAATTAAACATCCTGAATGCCACGCACCTTGCGATGGAATTGGCCGTATATGATTTAACTATCAAGCCAGACTACGTTTTAATCGACGGCATAACCTACCCCGAAATTCCATATTTAAAATTGGCGATCGTAAACGGAGAATCTCGTTCGTTATCGATTGCTTGCGCTTCGATCATCGCCAAAGTTACCAGGGATTTGATAATGTCATATTACGATATACTTTATCCCAAATATGGCTTTGGGCGACATAAAGGATATGCGACTAAAATGCATTTGAGAGCGATAAAGAAATACGGACCCACTCCAATACATAGGTTTACATTTTCGTCGATAATATGAAACTATTTTTGGTTAGACACGCCGAATCGATATGGAACAAAGAGCAACGGATTCAAGGCAGAAAAGACCCCGGTTTAGACGAAGTTGGCATACGCCAAGCGAAGGCCTTAGCTAAGAGGCTAAAGGAAGAACGCATCGAACTTATTTATTCCAGCGGCCTAAAGCGCTGTTCCCAAACCGCGAGGATTATTTCAAAGCAGACGGGGGCGCCTATAAAATTCCATACCGGAATAGAGGAAATAGTATTGGGCGATTGGCAGGGAAAGACCGTTGAAGAAGTTCGAAAAGAATATCCAAAGGCATATAAAAAATGGTTGGACGCTCCTTCTAAAGCGAGGATCCCCGGCTGGGAGGGAATTCCAAAATTTATGAGGAGAGTAAATAGAACATTCGAATTTATTTTAAATAGGGATTCAGCGACTTCAGTTTGCGTGGTGACTCACTGGGGAGTTATCGCGGCATATTTTTCTAAACTTTTAAATACGAGTTTTGATTGGTTTTTCAAGAGGGTCAGGGTCGACAATTGCGGCATAAGCAAGGTATGCTATAAAGACGGAAAAACAATCATCCAACATATAAACGATACGCGCCATTTAAAGGAGAAACGGTAAAGTGAATAAAAATAAGGCGAGAAAAGTTTGGGGAATAATGGCTATCGGTTTTTTATTAATTTTGCCCCTGGGTTGTGCGCCCAGGAAAGTTATCGTCGGAAGCGTCGTCAAAATCGTTGGTCAAAAAGGAGATTGGACCTTAAAAGTCAATGGAGAACCATTTTATATTAAAGGGGCCGGTTGCGGTGAGCCGGAAGGAAGAGGCGGCGAAGACTATCTAGAATTAGCCAAGGAATTAGGCGCCAATGCGGTCAGGACGTGGGGAACGGACCAGGGGACAGAGCACTATTTCGATACCGCCTTAAAGTACGGCCTGATGGTGGACGCAGGAATTTGGCTGAACTCCGTCACGGATACAGGGGTGTTCAGTTGTATTACCGATGACAAATATATGGAAAAGAAGAAAAACGAAATTGTAGAATATGTGAACAGGTTTAAAGACCATCCGGCCCTTCTTATGTGGAATGTTGGAAACGAAGCGATATTCTTTACGAAGGATGAGGAAGAACGTATAGCATTGAGCAAATTTCTTGAGCAGATGGTACAACTAATCCATCAATTAGATGCCAATCATCCCGTGATTTACACCTCCTCCGATGCGACTGCGCTGCCTTATATTAAAAAATACGTCCCCAGCTTAGACGCTTTTGGGATGAATATTTATGGTAGCATAAGAATGTCCCATTCAAGGTGGGATCAAACGACTTTAAATATCCCTTATGTAGTTACAGAATTCGGACCTCTCGGGCCTTGGGATGTTAAGAAGGATGCCAACGGCGCATCGATGGATCAACCGGACCAAGCCAAGGCAGCGCTATACAAGTATATGTTCAGAAATATAATGGATTTTAAGGGTTGTAACTTAGGCGGTTTCGCCCATCACTTAGGAGAGACGACTCAGGAATCGATGACTTGGTGGAATTTAAATTACAAGACGCTCAAAAGAGCCTCTTTTTGGGAATTATATAAGATTTACACCGGCAATGTCCCATCGAATCTGCCGCCAAGGATAACGAAATTTAATTTAAGCAAGATAAACGGAATAGCGCCCGGAGAAACTATCGACATATTCGTTGAGGCGACCGATAACGAGAACGATCCCTTAAATTATAATTTCATTCTGGCGACTGCTCAGGAAGGGATTTTGAAGTATTATGTTAATGAAGAAATTCCAGCTAAATTTATCAGCGAAGGCACAAATGTTAAGTTAATCGCTCCCGAGGCAGAAGGTCGTTATCGTGTCTATGTATTCGTAAAAGATGGAAAAGGGAATGTAGCAACTTCAAATAGATCTATTAAAGTCGGCCCATAGACCTTAATGTCTAATGAGAAGGATAACCTAAAGGACCTATCGTTTAAAGAGTTAAGGACTTATTTAGAAAATTCGGGAGAGAAATCTTATAGGGCAAAACAGATTTTTGCGTGGCTTTATCAAAAGGGCGCATCAGATTTTGAGGAGATGTCCAATCTTCCCGCCTCTTTGCGCGATATCCTCCGCAGTAAATTCCGCATTTCGTCTTACAATGTAATCAAAAGACAAATATCAAAGTTAGATGGCACAAGAAAATATCTGTTCCGTTTAGAAGACGGCGAAAACGTTGAGGCGGCGCTAATTCCGACAAAGAGCCGCAAGACAGTATGTCTTTCCTCCCAGGTCGGATGTGCATTCGGTTGCAAATTTTGCGCAAGCGGACTTGCCGGCATAAAACGGGATTTAGGCTGCGCAGAAATTTTAGACGAGGCGCTCGGGATATTAAAGGATTTGAAGGGCGAGAGAATAACCAACGTTGTTATGATGGGAATCGGAGAACCATTAGCTAACTACGAGAACGTTATGAAGGCGATATCCGTCTTAAATTCGCCTTTTGGTTTCGGGATAGGAGCAAGGAAGATTACGATTTCAACGGCAGGATATATACCCGGCATTAAGCGCCTCATAGAGGAGAAGATGCAGATAGAATTTTCGGTGTCGTTGCACAGCGCAACAGATGAAGTTCGCTCGCACCTTATGCCTATCAATAAGAAGTTTCCCATTTCGCAGTTGATGGAGGTATGCCGAAACTACGTTAAAGCAAAAAATAGGGTCATAACTTTTGAATATGTTTTGATAAAAGATGTTAACTCTTCGCGCGAAGACGCGACTGCGCTTTCGAAGATATTACGAGGTTTGTCCTGTAAAGTCAACCTTATCCCGTTTAATCCGGTTTCGAACTTTAATTTTTTGCCGCCTTCCGGGAAAGAGGTAAAAGAATTCCAGAAGATCCTCAAAAACGCCGGTATAAATTCCACCATAAGGTCTCAACGCGGCGCAGATATTGAGGCCGCTTGCGGGCAACTTCGACTGCGCGAACTTAAGCGAGTAATAAAATAGGCCAAGCGAGACTTAAATTTCAAGAGATATACCTTGACGCAATTCACTTATTTTCATATAATAAAAGTTTGTCATATTTATAAAGAGGGTGCATTCGACAGTCGAGAACGTCCGGCGTGCGTATCTTAAACAAATACTAGAGGTTGCGACAAAAGGCAGCTCGTCTTTAAAAGGGAGTTAGAAATATCGCGTTCTTAAAGAATGTCTCTATAAAAATCCCGAAAGGTTTGGTTATTTCTCGCCTGAAATTCGCTAAATATAAGACAAAGGCAGATAAAAAAATCTCTGCGCTTATCTTAGATGTAATAACGGAAGGTTATGCTTTGCTTCAGACAAAGGCCTCCTACGAGATATTCGATGTAGAAATATCCAAAGGTACAATCAAGGTAATCGGCGAAAGTTTTATAATCAAGAGCCGCTTATTGGCGAAGCATTTGAAGGGTGCTAAAAGGATAGCGTTATTCGTTTGTACCATAGGAAGCGAATTGCCGAGCAAAGTTAACGAGTATGCCGTAAGAGGCGAGATTGCCCGGGCGACGATTTTGGATGCGGTCGGCTCAGAGGCGGCAGAGGCACTCGCCGAAAAAATTGACAGCTTGATTAAAGCCAAAGCTAAGCAGGAAGGCTTTTCTGCCTTGAGGAGATTTAGCCCGGGATACGGCGATTGGACGCTCTTCGACCAGGCGAAGATACTAAAAGTTTTAAAGGCGGGAAGATTGGGCGTTAGGTTAACAAAGGGGTATGTAATGGTCCCGGAGAAGTCTGTTACCGCTTGCATCGGCCTGGTACAAAAGAGTCCGCGGCCGATTAGGAAAATATATGAAAGACATATTAAATAGACTAAAAGGTGAGATATTAATCTACGATGGAGCGATGGGCACGCTCTTGCAAGAGAGCGGCGCCTTAAGGGCGGGAGCTTGTCCGGAGGAATTGAATTTATCGAGGCCTAAAGTCATAAAATCGATCCATTCGGATTATATAGATGCCGGGGCCGATATAATTGAGACGAATTCATTCGGGGGTAGCAGGTTGAAGTTGAAAGCCTACGGCCTCGACAAACAAGTTTACAAGATAAATTATGAAGCGGCAAGGATTGCCAGGCAAGCGGCTTCTAATGAGGCATATGTTGCCGGTGCCGTTGGACCGCTCGATAGACAGATACAACCATTAGGCGATCTATTCTTTAATGAAGCGGTCGATTTTTTTAGAGAGCAGATAAAAGCGCTAAAAGACGGCGGGTGCGATTTAATAATCTTAGAGACATTCGCAGATATAAAGGAGTTAAAGGCAGCATTTATTGCGGCGAAAGAAGTCGGCGGACTTCCGATACAAGCACAGATGACTTTCGAGGGAGGCGAGCGAACTACCTACGGGACTCCTCCAAGCGCTTTTTGTGTCTTATTTCAATCCTTGGGCGCGGATATTATCGGCACAAATTGTTCGACAGGCCCAAAGGAACTCTTGAAAGTTATAAAGGAGATAGCGCCCTTTACGAACAGGTATATTTCTTGTCTTCCGAACGCTGGTTTGCCACAATTGCGGGGCGGCAGGACATATTTTACCGAGAGTCCAAAATCGTTTTCTAAGTACGCAGTTGAATTTGCCAGATTAGGTGTCAATTTAATCGGCGGTTGCTGCGGGACTACGCCCGAGCACATAAAAGAGATAAAGTCATTATTGAAAAATAGAAAGCCGACAAAAAGAAGATATACCCCTGTATTTCGTCTGTCGTCGCGCTCGAAGGTAGTCGAATTAAACTCTGGAACCAAGCCACTTATTATCGGTGAGAAGATAAACCCAACGGGGAAAAAGGACTTACAGAAAGAAATAAAGAAGAACAAGACAATCATCGTAAGGCGAGAGGCACTAGAGCAGACGAAAAAGGGCGCAGATATTTTGGATGTAAATGTCGGCGTTCCCGGATGCGATGAAACTAAAGCGATAACACAGGCGATAGAGGCAATTCAGGGTGTTTGCCAGGCACCCCTTTCGATAGATAGCCCCAATCCAAAGGCGATTGAGGCAGCGCTAAAGGAAGTAGACGGTAAACCTTTGATAAATTCTGTCAACGGCGAAAAGGAAAAAATAGATTCCATTTTACCGTTGGCGAAGAAGTATGGCGCTGCGATTTTGATTTTGACTCTGGATAAAGGCGGTTTGCCGAAAGATTCCGAAGCAAGATTAAAAATTGCTGAACGGGTCATCGATAGGGCAACTAAATTGGGGATTCCGAAGGAAGATATCGTTGTGGACCCGCTTACCTTGACCATTTCGGCAAAGCCGGAACAAGTAAAAGAATCTCTTACGGCTATAAAAAAATTGAAATCAAAAGGTTATTCCACTTCATTAGGGGTAAGCAATATCTCTTTCGGACTTCCGAATAGAGTAAGGATAAATTCAGATTTCTTCTCCTTAGCGCTTGCATTTGGCTTAGACATGGCGATTATAGATCCGAACGACGATGCGATGTTTAGAGTCGCAAAGGGGGGGATAAGACGTCGAGCAAACGAGGGCGAGATTAAAAGATTCTTAGGTAGCGCCTTGAAGCCCATAGAGAGGATTGCAAAAAAGAAGATAAAGACCAAACCTTTTTATCGCAAGGATGTGAGGGCTCGCTTAAAAGATGCGATTTTATACGGCGATAAAGATAATATCGTCTCATTTATCGAAGAGGCATTATCTAAAGGCGTAAGCCCCCTTAAGATAAATAATTCAATTTTAATTCCGGCGCTTGAAACGGTCGGAGAAAAATTCGCCAGGAGGGAATATTTTTTGCCGCAGGTTATATTATCGGCGGAGGCGATGCAGCGCGCTTTCGGAAGGCTCAAAAAAGAACTTAAGCCAAGCGAAGCGAGGGCAAAGGGTAAAATCGTGATTGCGACGGTCGAAGGCGATATTCACGATATCGGAAAGAATATCGTTATCTCCGTTTTAGAAAATCACGGCTACAAGATATACGATTTGGGTCGTAGCGTCCCCGCAAATGTTATAATAAAAGAGGCGATTAAAAATAGAGCGGACATAATCGGGTTAAGCGCTCTTATGACGACGACTATGATTCAAATGGAGCGCGTGATAAAGGAACTGAAGAAACAGAGATTGAGATTTAAGACGATAGTCGGCGGCGCTGTCGTGACGAAGGAATTCGCCAGAAGGATAGGTGCCTCGGCATATGCTCGAGATGCTATCGAGGCGGTAAATATCGTAAAATCTCTTATTAAAGAAAGGACGTGATGGATATGGAGCGAAAGAAACTTACAATTCCGGATATTCTTAAGAAGAAACGGGAAGGAAAGAAGATTACGATGCTGACGGCGTATGATTACCCATCGGCCCGCTTAGTAGATGAGGCGGGGATGGATATGATCTTAGTCGGCGACTCACTTGCGATGACGGTTTTGGGTTACGAATCGACAATACCCGTAACGATGGATGAGATGATTCATCATTCAAAAGCCGTAAAGCGCGGCGTGAAATATGCGCTTTTGGTCGGCGATATGCCGTTTATGTCGTTTAACGTGAGTAAAGAAGAGACGATTAGAAACGCCGGCAGATTTATAAAAGAAGGTGGATGCGATGCCGTTAAACTGGAGGGCGGGTTTGAGGTTCTGGATATTACCAAGGCTTTGGTTGCGGCGGGAATTCCTGTTTTAGGACATATCGGGCTTACGCCGCAGACAGCGGGGATGCTCGGTGGATTTAAAGTTCAGGGAAAAGACGCCGAGACTGCGCAGAAGTTGGTAGATTCGGGTGCTGCTCTGGAGGAAGCGGGCTGCTTCTCGATTGTCTTAGAATGCGTGCCGGACAAACTTGCGAAATTGATAACGGAAAATTTGCAGATACCGACGATAGGAATTGGTGCTGGGGCATACTGCGACGGCCAAGTCTTAGTCACAAATGATACGGTAGGATTGTTCGAACGCTTCGTACCTAAGTTCGTGAAGCGTTACAAGAACCTTTGGCCTGAACTTCTCGAGGCCTTCAAGAAATATAAAGAAGAGGTTGAGAAGGGCGTCTTTCCCACGGAAGAATTTAGCTTTACGATGAACGATGAGGAACTCGCTAAATTAAAGATCAAAAGGAGGGCCAGATGAAGATCACAGTCGTAGGCCCGGGGGCATTAGGATGTTTGGTTGGCGGTTTTTTGTCGAAGTCGGGAGAGGACGTTTGGTTTTTAGACAAGCATCCCGAACGCGCAAATAAGTTAAGCAACAATGGAATTAAAATAGAGGGCATAAGCGGCGAGCACAATATTAAAGTTAAAGCGACATGTGATCCCAAGGAAATCGGCGTATCGGATTTGGTCATAATCTGCGTTAAGTCCTACGACACCGAGCAGGCGACAAAGAATACGAAAGCACTCGTTTCGGATAACACCTTGGTTTTGACTTTGCAAAACGGGCTTGGAAATATTGAGGTAATAAGTGAGATTGTAGGCCAGGAGAAGGTTATTGGCGGCACAACATCGCACGGCTCAACCTCTTTGGGCGACGGGCACATCCGACACGCGGGCAGGGGCGAGACGATAATAGGCAGATGGTATCAGCCGCCTGCGCGCAAAGGCGTGAGGAAATGGCAGATTCCGCGTCGGAGGTTGGAGGAGGTAGCATCGGCCCTAAGAAAAGCAAATTTTGAAACGAAGGTATCCGACAATATTAAAGAGATAATCTGGTCTAAATTGATAATAAACGTCGGCATTAATGCACTGACGTCGATAATTCGTCTTAAGAATGGCGCCATCTTGGAATATGAGTGGACGAGGAATATTATGAGGCAGGCGGTATTAGAGGCGACGAAGATCGCCAAGCGCCGAAGAATTAGCCTTATATATTCGGACCCCGTAAAGAAGGTCGAATCGGTCTGCTCTTCTACCGCGGATAATCTTTCGTCTATGCTGCAGGATATTTTAAGGAAAAGACGAACCGAGATAGAATATATAAACGGAGCGATTGTAAGCGAAGGAGATAACTTAGAGATTCCCACGCCGGTCAATTCCATCCTGACAGATTTGGTAAAGGCCATCGAGTCGAGTTGTAGCAAACGGGTCCATTCAGAATAAGAAAGGTCAAATGCATAAGATAAGAGAGAAAAGAATCTTAGCGAAAGGTATAGTCTTTTTAAAAGTAGATGCACCCCTGGTTGTGCGCGAAACAAGGGCCGGACAGTTCGTAATCGTGCGAACCAACGAGTTTGGAGAACGGATTCCGCTCACCATTTGTGACAGCGATAGATCGAACGGCACAATAACTTTAATCGTTCAGGAGGTTGGCAGGTCAACAAAGGATTTATGCGCACTAAATGCAGGAGATGAAATTTTAGATATTTTAGGTCCGTTAGGAAATCCGAGCGAAATTAAGAATTTTGGCACGGTAGCGATAATCGGAGGCGGGGTGGGGGCGGCAGAACTATACCCCATTGCACGAGATTTAAAGAATAAAGGGAATAAAATCATAGTGATTTTAGGAGCGCGCAGCAAGGATTTACTGATTCTGGAAGATGAGATGAAAGCCATTGCGGAGGAGATTTTAATTACGACCGACGACGGAAGCTATGGGATAAAAGGGTTGGTTACGGATGCGCTTAAAAAGCTATTTGAACGAGGCGAGCCAATCGACAGAATAATCTGCTGTGGGCCGATTTTGATGATGAAGGCAGTAACGGAAACCGCAAGGCCCAAGAATATAACCACGATAGTTAGTTTAAACGCCATTCTATTGGACGCAACCGGGATGTGCGGATCCTGCCGCGTTATGGTGGGCGGCGAGTCGCATTTTTCCTGCGTTGACGGTCCTGATTTCGACGGCTTTAAAGTTGACTTCGATGAGTTGCTTTTTAGAAACAAAAGATTTTTGGACGAAGAGAAAAAGGCGCTTGAATCATAAATGTTAGAAAAAAGAACTCCGCGACAAAGGCAGAAGACGCGCGACCCAAAACAGAGGAGTAAAGATTTTGATGAAGTCGCTCTTGGATTTACGGAAGAGCAGGCCACGCTTGAGGCGAAGCGCTGCATAATGTGCAAGAAGAAACCCTGTGTGGCAGGTTGCCCGGTTGATATCGATATCCCGGAGTTCATCGCTTCAATCGTGAAGGGCGATTACGAAGGCGCAATACGAAAGATAAAGGAAAAGAATAATCTGCCTGCGATATGTGGCAGGGTTTGTCCTCAGGAGACTCAGTGTGAAGCGCTTTGTACATTATCGGCGAAAGGAAAACCGGTCGGGATTGGGGCGCTGGAGCGGTTCGCCGCCGATTGGGAGATTGCGCATTTGAAATTGAAGATTCCGAAGATAGAAAATCGCAGAGGGATTAAAGTGGCGGCTGTAGGCTCAGGTCCTGCTGGCTTGACTGCCGCAGCTGATTTAGCGAGGCTCGGATATGAGGTGACGCTTTTTGAGTCGCTCAGCGCAAGCGGAGGCGTTTTAAGATACGGAATTCCGGAATTTAGGTTGCCTAAAAAGATCCTCGATATAGAGACGGAATATGTCAGGTCCCTGGGCGTGGATATAAAATTGAATGTCCTTATCGGCAGGACTTTTACCATTAACGATTTGTTCAACGACGGATATAAGGCAATATTTTTAG
>Ga0111183_1065_pt1 | contig 16436 bp, 14 predicted proteins | sample DeeMarSWOR324_28_FD_80238 | JGI IMG/M metagenome (GOLD analysis project Ga0111183, IMG submission 80238) | Omnitrophica WOR_2 bacterium SM23_29 | reverse complement strand
AAAGCCGCCGTCCCAGAAGCTGTAGTTGCGCCTTGCCTTACCCCAATAAATCTTGAAAAAGACATCTCAAATTTTTTGCAAACGGGGCCGTTTCTCAAGTATCCAGATCTTAAGATTTGTTTAACGGAGGTTATGTCCCGCTCGGTTATCGTCGGTCGGGAATGATTAATCATATCGCCTCACAATACAAATCTGAAACACATAAACGCCTCGGCCGCTTTCACTGAAATCTCCCGTCCGCGTAATTTAACCAAATTCTCTAAATTCTCGAGGCTACAATGATGCAAGGAGGGTCTGAGTTGGGATTTGTGGAAGGACATCGCCTTAAGTTTTATATCCAAATAGTCGGAGATATCCACGTAAAAATTCGGATGGAATTTTTCTCTTTCAACATTCCAGAAAAGCGTAGGATTATCGTAGGCGAGAACGATGTTTTGAAAGGGCTTCAGTTCTTTTAAATGCGGACGGCAGGCGGTAAAGCCGGCATAAAAGACGGCGCAATGGTCTTGATTATAAGAGATTGAAGGCAAAGCAATTATCGTCGGTTTTATCTTATCGATAGCAACTTTACTATCGCGTTCTATAATAGCAATAAGTTCTCGTCGAGGTATGGCATCCAACCTTAGGTGCTTCTCCGTATCCTCGAAGACTATGTCGTATCCATCGACTTTTAAAAATTCGGCTGTCTTTATAAACTCCTCTTTCCTCTGTTCTTTCGATACGATGGTGCCCTTGCCATCGTAGTGCTGTAAGTCTCCTACCGACAATACCATAACATAGGCCTCGCCACCTAAGTCTTTAATCTTAGCTATCGTGCCGGCACAACCATATGCCTCGTCATCGGCGTGAGGAGATATGACCAAAAGCCTCTGCTTACCCAAAAAATCGTCGGTCGGTTTTATCATATTTGGCTCCTTTTAGATTGTCCTATTGCGTAAATTTTATCATAATAAATGAGTGCACACAATCTATTTTTTCAATCGCTTGGAACCCATTGACAGATAGATGGTTAGATGATAATATTTATTCAAGACGATGCGTATCACATATAAAATAAAAATTTGGCGAATGAAGAAAAAGATAAGGGCTAATCCCTTCATCGGAACAAAAGATGCCGATGGTACATTCCAATACAAAGAAGGCAATTTTGCTATCAGATATGCGATAATCGGTCCCGTAAAACCAAATGAGAAAAATATCCCCCGCTGGATATCCTTCAAGATAAGAGCTGCCTCTTACGAAATGTTTCTAAAAAAGTTGAAAAAGGAACTTGAAGATTTTTGGCGTTATCAGAAATGGCTCGTCTTCTTTCATCCCTCGACGTTATTGCCTTTAATATTTATCGGCCTAATCATATATTTTGGAGTAGTCGATTTACAGCCCGGCAGGGGCTATTTGATCAGATGGCTCGCCTCGCGTGCCATCGGTGTATCGCCTAATGAAATAGAGTATAAAGGAGGAGGCTGGATTAGGATGTCAGGCACTAGGACAACCGCTGTCGATAGACAGCGCGAACCCTTCAGGTACGATATTAATGTATTCAGATGGCTCGTCTTTAATGATGCGGGTTCTGTAACCAGATATAGAGGTCGAGAATATGGCCCGGTCACGCATCCCGTAGGATATGATGAAAGCGGCGAAGCCTATCTTAAGAAGGAAGGTAAGTGGAAAAGAGGTAAAACTGCAGATGGAATTAAATGGGATAGACCTCAAGGTACAGGCATCAGAGAAGGAAAGATAAAAAGTCATACCATAGAAACTACCGAGGGCAAGATCGAAATCCGTGACAAATAGCGTATGCTGCGAATATTCCAACGTATGGCATTATAGGTATTGAATATCTAGCAGCAGCAAAACTAATAGCATATATAAGTATAGTATAAATTATAATCCACAGTAACGGCGCTATAAAGTATCTTCGTCTTACAGCATAAATTATCCCAAATAACCCCGGAATTAGCAAAGTCAACTGCATTATAGCGAATAACAAACAGCGCAATTTGTCCCCGCCTAAATACCAAAATTGTACCGACTGTATAGCTACTTTTTTAAGAAAGAATAACGGAGACGATAAGTATTTACGGAATAAATGATTTACTATCACCATCTCTTGTTCGATTATGTCAAGTTGTCTGCCAATTTTAGTCTCCTCGAGGCGAATTATAGTGTTATAGACCTCCTGCGCTTCCCGCAAAGTAACCACCCGATATTCTCTTAAAACAATGCCTTTTTCTATAGCGATATCTCCCGCAATTATATTTACGCTGAACATGTTCGCTGGAACGAAATGGCCTGAAACTTTATAATTTCTATATGTCCAAGGGGTAATTACCAAAGACATAGAAATGATGATTAAACAAATATTTAACAGGACCTCTTTCTTCCTATGCCAAAATAACACTAAAAAAACAAGCAACAAAAATATGGGAAATAATAAAAGAATGGACTTACAAAGATTGATGACGCCCAATATAATTCCCAATATAAAAGCATTCGTTTTCGATGGGGACCTCAAGAATTTAATCATGTGCAGCACCAAAATACTAACGAGAAAGGTAAGCAGTGTCTCAGTCCATATACGTGCTGTATACCATATGAATAGAGGATAAAAAGTAAATATAATTGCCGAAAGAATTGCCGTCTTTCTATCGAAAATCTTTTTTGCAATTAGATATATTATAAAACATGTCAATGTGCCAAGAAGGCTTTGCATAAATTGGACTGCATATAAATTTTCTCCAAAGATGGAAAAAGTAAGCATTAAAGACAAAGGGTATAAAGGTCCGCGAAAAAGCGTTGGTGGCGAACCTGGTTCGATGACGAAGCCATAGCCATGTAACATATTCTTAGCAATTGCCCCGAAATTATCGATATCTACATTCTCTATAAACGGAAGCCCAAAAACTGGAAAGATAAGATAGCAAAAAAGCAATCGCACAGCGAAACATAAAACGCAGATAAGGATAATGGGATTCTTCACTCTATTATCTTACCTTGACCTTTTAAAAAATATTGGACTTGAAATAAGACGTGTCGTATCCTGACTTACTACATCTATTCGATAGTAAACTGAATCGTTTGGCTTCACATCCTCATCTTTAAACTCCACATCTACTGATTCTGTTCCATTGAATTCCCTTATAATTTGATTGTTCCTGATTAATTTCACATTTATCTGTTCATTTATAAACTTCTCGTGCGATAATTTAATCTTAACTAATGGAGCGTTATTAGAAACTAAGGTCTCTCCCATCATTGCAGATTCTTCCAAAACCTCATCGCACAGAATAAATTCATCGAGCATTAAATGAGTTTTATGCGGCTCTTTAGAGGCTACATAGAATCTACCTTTTTTAAAAGCGTCTAAAAAACCTTCACGACTTCGTTCTTTAACATAGAGTACGTTCATCGTATCGTTTAAATTTTTTTGCTCCTCTCCGCCATATTCCAATTCGCCAATAGCCCATATCGGATGCGCCTTTTTACCCTGGCAGTATTCGGTCAACACTCTGTCCCACAAACCCAGCGGCTTACCAACGGTACCGTATCCCTCAGCAAAGACACCAAAGCCCGTATAATCTTTAGTCCCCAAAAGGTCATATGAATAAGGGATTGTTATTAAGCGAACTCCGCTTACAGATAAATTTTCTTCGATCTCGGGATGTGACCAGAATGTCAAAGCTCCTCTCTGATTTGCGTAATCTATCAAATCCTGATACGGCTTGGTAAATTTATCGCCGTGATATTGGTCGAATCTCGAGCGGCGATTGCCAACGAGAGGAAGGTTCTTATAACTTTGAACGTCGCCCAGGCCAATAATAAGCATATCCTTATTCCTGTTATTCAATGTGAGATTCGCCTTGAATATACTCCCAGTCCAAAAATAGAAGGGGGTAACTTGCGCGCCATCTATTATGATTACATCTTTATATCTCTTATTTGCCTTCTCGATTGCTTCTAAATAGTTTTTTGGGCCATATTTCAAAATAGAGCCTTTTTCCACAACCTTTCTCAATATACGACGCAATGGCCACAGGCCGTATTCATATCTATACAATGCATTATCCGTTATTATTACAGCATCCAAGTCCTTCTCTTTAGCAAGCCTTGAATAGTCTTCAACCGTCAGATAACCTGAGCTTATTGTAGTGTGAACATGAATTACGCACCGAATTTTAACATATCCATTTCCCTCCGCTGAATAAGAGTTGCACATAGAAAATGAAATTAATAAAAATATAAGAGTAACGCTTATGCTTATATGAGATAACTTCATAAAGCTATCCTTTTTCAGATCGAGATTCATAACCTCGCCACTCGGCTTCTCTTTTTAAGCCTTTTATGAAATTCTGTAGGATATTCTTAAAACTTAGTCTCACCGGAAATATCTTCTTATGCAACAAATATGCTCTTGCCATAAAATTGATAAGCACGTAAATCCGATTCGGCGGAAGATATATAAGCCAACGTAAAATAAATGGCCTTAAAAATGAGCGTGATATAGCCAATGAACCCAACATAGATATGTTCTTTTGAATATCTTTTTCTTTTTCGGAAAAACAAGTTAGAGGAGACCTATTTAGTATAGAAATTTGATAATTTTTTACATCCGTATCAAAAATTTTATTACGAATGCAATATTCGCCTATCTCTGTCTTTGGATAAGGCATCAAAATAGAAAAATCTGCGAAAGCAACTTTACATTTTATGTTTAAATTAATACCTTCCATTTCTTCGTTGAACTTAGCGCAGGGAATTCCTAAGATAATGTTGGAAAAGGTGTTTATTCCGTAAGAATCGGCTAGTTGAAAAGCCCTTATAATCTGTTCATCGCTCATATATCTCTTCAAGATCTTCTGCCTTATATATTGATTTCCTGAATCGATAGCCATTGAAATCGAAAAACAGCCTGCCTCTTTAAGTAATTTTATAACATCTTCATTGACGATATCGGGCCTTAGCAAACAGTTGAAAGGTATTCCGATCTCCCTCTTGTACCTTTTGCTGAATTCTTCCAACCACTCGTCAGCGCGAAAGACGAATATATCGTCTTCGAATTTAATAAATTCGAGTGGATACTTGGCTCTGATTATCGATATCTCATCCATCGTCCTTTCAACGCTCTGTCTCCTTATGAACTTACCTTTGTTAGCGTACATCTTAAGCAGAGGTTTATTAAAACAATAAGTGCAGGGATATGGACATCCTCTTGAAGTCATAAATATTTTTAAAGGAAATTTACCCAATTCTGTATTTTTAAAAAACAAATCCCTATCCGGAAATGGCCTTTTATCCAGACCTTGTATTAAATTTCTCAAAACGCCATTATTTGTCCTTGTAAATATATTTTTTATATGCGAAATATCTCTCTTCTCTTCCAGGGTTGATAAAAGTTCCGGAAATGCTTCGTCTCCTTCTCCGACGCAAATTGCGTCCAAAGTAGAATCCTTGATGCACTCCGGATAAAATGTGGGATGAGGTCCTCCCATAATGGTAAATATATCCCTAAATCTGTTTTTAATAACATCGTTCAATTTAAAATAATATTTATGTTCTCCCGTTATGGCACTGTAGGCGATAACATCGGGCCTTATTCTTTCTATCTTAGAGAATACATCCTCTCTGGTTGTTATCCCTAAAAAGGTCTCGTGTCCTATAAGTTTTGCCCGCGCGGATAATTCGGCTATCCCTAATGGGTCTATAAAATCTACCGTCTTAACTATAAAAAGCACTTTCATGGTAATTACGCACGCTTTATCTTAACCGAGGTATGACCAAACTGCTGAAATCTGTTGGTCTTTATCTTGATATCGCAGGGATTGCAATGGCCGTAGAAGTCGCATTCCCTGAATTTATCCTCAATCTCAAAATCAGAGTCTAATAAATTTCCTATCGGCTTTCTATTTGCATAGAGGTCGCTGTGGCAGCGGTATATATTGCCATTGGGACCGATAATTAGTTCTGTAGTCCTACACAACACTTTTTTAGAAAGCTTATTATCGCATGCCCCTTCATATAAATAAGTGCCGTATAATTTGCCTCTATATTCACCTAAAAATTCCTTGGTTCTAAAATCAATTCCTAATCTCCTGCATTTACTTTGCGCCCTTAGAATCTCATCTTTCAGCCTGGGATGTAAAACACCCCATATCCCGATACTGAATCCGGCATCCAACATCTTTAGGGTCTTCCGGATAGTCTCTTCTAAGTCCATGACTTCCGGATGGTAACTAACCCTAATGGATGCGTAAGGTGCTTGTCTTCTTAATCTCTTGGGGTTAACCTTTCTAATAAATTCATCGACATCAAATTGAAGGTTTGTCAATATATCGATGTTGAGCGGGGGCTTTATGTGATTTATTATATAGATGAAATCTTTATGAACGCTCGGCTCACCACCCTGCAAAGTTACAGGAAGATTGTCTCGTGAGATTATCCTATTTATACCCTTAACCCACTTTTCTCCTGAAAGCTCATCTTTAGGCAGCCTTTTTATCTCAAAGTAATTAATGCAATAACTGCACCCATAATTGCATGCAAAAGTAATAAATGCAGCAATATAATTATAAGTTTTAGGTATAACTATATCTTTCATACGTTTGCACTTAATTGTTCATCGGAGTGCTTGAATAGTTCCAATCTTAAACTTTTCAAAAACGCCCTCCAAGAATTCTTCATTCCTACACGCATCGGATATATCTTCGTCTTTACTAAATAGGCCTTCACAAAATAATAGATTAGTACAAATATCTTATTATTTGGAAAATAGATTAAATACTTTAAAACTATGCCCCTAAGAAATGGGAGCCAAACAACCAACGGTCCTAGCTCGGCTAAATTCCTTTGAACGTTTTTCTCTCTCTCGCTAAAACAGGTTAACGGCGACCTATTCATATAAAACATATGAAGCAACTCATATTGAGGTTTGTATATGCCTTTCTCTATACAAAAATCGCCGAGTTCGGTACGAGGATAAGGATGGAATATAGGAAATTCCACAAAAGCTACTCTACATTTTATATTCATGTCTACCGACTCTATCTCATTTTCTAACTTACTGAAAGGCAATCCAATTATGCTATTTGAGAATGTCTTAATGCCGTATTTTTGGCAGAATTGAAATGCCCGAAGGATTTGTTCTTCTGTCATATCCCGTTTTAAAACCTGATTACGAAAATAGGCATTACCCGCCTCTATTGACATACTTATAGAAAGACAACCTGCCGATTTAAGCAAACGAATCGTCTCCTCATCAACTAAATCAGCCCGCGTTAGACAATGAAACGGCAGGTCTATATCCCTCTTGTATCTCTTTGCAAATTCCTCTAACCATTCATCTACTCCGTAGACAAATATATCATCGTAGAATTTAACGAATTTCAAGGGATATTTCTTCTTAACTTGCAGTATCTCATCTATGACATAATTGACGGAATGCCTTCTTAATATCTTGCCTTTATTGTCATAGAGCTTCCTAAAGGAATGGTTAAAACAATAGGTGCAGTCATAAGGACAACCTCTTGAAGTCATAAAACTCTTAAGGGGAAATTGACCCATCTCCGTATCTTTATAAAATAATTCTCTATCTGGGAACGGAAGATTGTCTAACTCTTCCACTAAGTTCCTGACACCGATAAAAGGGACGGACCCGGTCCTTATGTTTTTTACTGAAGAAACGTCTTCGCCTCTTTCTACCTTTCCCAAAACTTCCGTAAATGCTCCTTCTCCTTCCCCTACGCATATAGCATCAAGCGAGCTTTGATTTATACATTCGGGGTAAAAGGTAGTATGCGCTCCCCCCATAATAGTAAATATATCGTTAAACTTCGACTTGATTATTTTGTTTATCGCAATGTAGTACTTGTGCTCACCTGTTGTTGCGCTGTAGGCAATAACTTGAGGCCTAATTTCGTTTATCTTTTTTATTATATCCTCTCGATTTAATATGCCTAAATATGTATCATGGTTGTTCTTCTTGGCCAAACTTGAAAGGAGCATAATGCCAATGGAATCGATAAAATCGATATCCTTTACTATGAAAAGAATCCTCATCTCTTAAAATTTATCTCCCAGAATAACTTCGTTACGGTCGTCATAACGTTTACTAAATTTTTTATGCGAAAGATTTTAGTCGTCCCGTATTCGCGAATCCTTATATTCATTCCAACCTCGACATAAGTGTAACCGGCTTTAAGAAGTCGCACCAGCGCTTCTATCTGGTATGCAAAGCTGTTTGTCGTCAGCGGAATGGATTTTATAATATCGCCTTTGTGCAAAACAGGCCCATTGTAATATCTTATCTTTAAGCCGAACAATAGATTTATAAAAGTCATTCCTGTTCTTGAAATTATACGTCGAAGTGGCGATCTCACTTCCTTATTTATGATATATGGAATGATTATATCCGCTGAACCCACGTGGCGTAATATCTCCTTTATAGAGCTCCCTGGCATTTCGTTGTCTCCGGGCACCATAATTATGTAATCACAGCTCGCTAACTTGACCCCTTCTCTATAATTATAGCCGAAGCCCATCGTTGTGCCGTTATGTATAACTTTTATATTTTCATTACCAGCGGCAAGTTCCTCAGCTATCCTTCCAGTGCTATCGGTACTTCCGTCGTCGAAGATTAAAATTTCATAAGAGCCAAACATATCATCTAAGGCACCTAATGTTTCTTTAACGCAAACTTCAAGATTGCCTTCCTCGTTTAGAGCTGGAATTATAATCGATATCGAGGGCTTCATCTGGAGGACTTCACAACTTTCTTTACGGCTGAGATTATCTCTTTTGCTCCCGGATAGAAGGCCTTCTCTAAAACGCTGCTTGCAGGAGTCGGAGCATCGGGAAGTGATACGCGCAAGGTAGGTCCCTTTAGAAACTTAAATAATCTTTCGGACGTCGTAGCTATAACCTCGGCTGCTATTCCACAGGTCTTCCAACCTGTATCGGCGACGACTAATCTTCCGGTCTTTCTTACGGATTTAAAGACAAGTTCTTCATCAAACGGCTTAAGAGAACGTAAGTCAATTACCTCTATATCTATATTTTCCTTCTGCAAAATTTCGCTGGCCTTGATGGCTTCGAATACCATAAGAGACGTTCCTACTACCGTAACATCCTTTCCTCGTCGCCTTACGATGCCTTGACCAATAGGAACTGAATACATCTTTTCTGGAACATAACCTACATGCCCGTATAGCCAGCGGTGCTCTATAAATATGATTGGGTTCTCATCCTTCACGCTGGCGATGAGGAGTCCTTTGGCATCATATGGCGTTGCCGGCATAATAACTTTTAGGCCCGGTATATGCATAAATAACGCCTGTAAATTTTGTGAATGTTGTGCTCCGGAACCCCAAATGGTCAACGGAATATTTACTTTACCGCCGAACATATATTTCCATTTGGATAAGTGATTGATAATTTGATCCATAGATAAAGGCATAAAATCCATCCTCTGGTGAACCATTATCGGACGCATACCGCCCAGGGCTGCACCGATAGCTACCCCTGTCATCCCATTTTCAGCAACTGGCGTATCTATTACTCTCTTTTTACCAAATCTTTTATCCAGCCCTTTGGTAGTTCCAAATATACCTGGTGCATCGTCAACGCCCTCGCCCATAACAAAAACCCTTCTATCTTTCTCCATCAACTGCAACAAAGCCTCTTTGATGGCATCTCGATATGTAATGCCTCTTAGAGACCTGCCTGCAGTATTACACGCCCTTTCGAATTCGCTTCTATCAGGATAAATTTTTGTCCAGGGCATTGTATTTACCCCCTATAAGTAATGTCATCAATAAACATCTTCTAATAATTCCTTTACATCGGGAAAGGGACTTCTCTTTCCAAAAGCGATCGCTTCTTCGATTTCTTGCCTCAATTTGTTTGAAGTTTTAGATAGTGCTGACTTAGAGACAACGCCTCTGTCTAAGAGAAATTGCTCAAATCTCTTAAGGGGACATCGTTTAAGCCACTTATCGAGTTCTGCTTTAGGCCTGCAGCCGGTTTCGAAATCACAATCTGGACCAACATGGGCTCTATATCTATATGTCCTGCACTCTATTAGTGTAGGGCCTTTGCTGTCTTGCGCACGTGCAACAGCTTCTTTCGTCGCAGTAAAGACAGCCAATACATTGTTTCCGTCAACCCTTATGCCGCGTATACCATAAGATTTTGCCTTTTCGAAAATGTTATCCAATGGCTGCCTAGCGTGCTGAGGAGAATTGGTGGCATAAAAATTATTTTCGCATACAAAGATAACCGGGAGTCTCTTCAGAGAGGCAAAATTGAGGCCTTCGTGAAAAGCACCTTGGTCCACGCCGCCATCGCCAAAAAACGCTATCGAAACCCTTTTTCTCAGTTGCATAGATGAAGCTAAGGCAGCGCCAACGGCTAAAGGGATACTACCTCCAACGATGGCTGAACTTCCCAAAAAGTTAATCTCAGGAGCAACCAAATGCATTGAACCACCTTTACCCTTAGAACATCCATTTACCTTTCCATATAGTTCCGCTGCTAATAATTTGAGATCCCCACCTTTTGCGATATAATGGCCGTGACCTCTGTGATTGCTAAAGACATAATCATGTCTTTTAAGATTCATACAAACACCTACCGCTATAGCCTCCTGGCCAATATAAAGATGGATGGGACACTTGATTTCCTGTTGAGGATAAAGCTCAATCAACTTTTCCTCAAACAATCTGATCTTTAACATAATTTGATACATCCGACACAGGATGTCTCTCCGCATAGATAGCTCCACGGTTAAATAAAATTCACGTGAGGAGGTGGATTCTTCAACTCCCAAAGATATTTATTAATCTCATCCAAGCGGCAACTTTTCATGCACTGGGCAACATCCAGTTTCTTATTTACCATTTTAAGAATCTGCTTCCTTTTTTTTCCGTTCCAGATCTCCTTAAAAGAATTTCTATAAATATTCCCATAGCAAAATCTCTTATTGCCTAGATATGGTCCACATGTATACATATTTCCATCGGAAGTAACCTCCGCGAAAAAAGGCAGCCCAAAACATTTACGATAAGACCTGTCCGCATTGAGCTTCTCCATACAGTGGGCTCGAAAGTAGATGTCGAAGTCATCCGATTGCAGTCTTTGAAAATTTTCATTTAGATAGATGAAATTATCATAATTCAAGTTATTATAAATCTTCGATTTCTGAGACGGATGCCTGATAAACGGTTTTATGGTAAGGTAGTCGGCCCCGATTCTCTTTAACGTAATAGCCAACCTCTTTATCTCCTTATAGTTTTCGGGAAGCAAAATAAACTGTATGCCAATAGCACAAGGATACTTTTTTCTCTTCTTTATCTTAACTGCTGTTTCAATATTTTTGATAACTACGTCAAAGACCTGTGGCTTGCATCGATGAATTTTAGCGTATGTCTTATTGGTGCCGGCATTTATACTGAACCTTAACCAACTTAAAGAACCTAAGCATCCTTCAGAAAAATCTCCATCTAAAAGGACGCCATTGGTTGCCAGAGCAGTATCGATGCCCACCTTTTTAGTATAATTTATCATCTCCTTTATATCCTTGTGAAGAAGGGGTTCTCCTTCCCCGGCATACATAATGCTTTTAACGCCGAGTCGAGCAGCATCCGAGAGAAAAACAAGAAGCTTCTTTGTATTGATGAATCGAACTTTGTATTTCAGGTAATCGAAGGCGCAAAACGAACAGCGCTGGTTACACGCTCCGGATGGGCTTATCTCCATATAGATGGGATATATACTCTCTCCGTCTAACCACTTCTTTACGCGATCGACGTGATATATTAATTTATGGTTATCGATTCTAAGTCTATCCATCATCTTTTGGAAAGCTTCTTGGGGGGAGGTATCTCAATAATTAGTCTACTTTTTCCAAGTAGCCTTTAGGGCTTCTCTTAACGTAACGCTCTCGGATATTTTTCCCACACTTGGATAAATAGTTTCTATAAAGGTTTTTACGTTACCGATAAGTGAGCGAGGAACATATACTATATCTTGATTCTGGAGAGGAATATTATTATCTAATCTGCCCTCTCTGATTATACTCCAAGCATTTATCTTTATTACCTCAGGAGCTGCAGTTATATCTCCTCTTATTATAAATATATTATCTTTAACCGCTAAATCGGTAAAGTCCCCGGCATATGCAACGGCATCCAAGACCCTGGCATTGCCAACGATATCGTATATTCCAGGGGAAAGTACCTCCCCTAAAACAATGACTTTTCTTGAGCCAAAACGTTTTACTATAATTGAAATCTCCGGCTTTTCCTCCAAGAAAGTAGAGATAAACTCAGTAACAAAAGTTATCCTCCTTCTTTCCACTTCCCCAAAGCCAGTAATCATAACCGATACCTGCGGGTCATTAACGTATTTGCTTAACTTCTCTGTCAATTCGTCGTCCAGTTCTGTCAGTGTCTTTCCGTAAACCTGTACATCTCCAATCAGCGGATAAGAAATCTTGCCATCAGGACGTACAATAACGCTTACCGAAAGGTCGGGAACCTTCCATACCGAAATATCTAATTTATCAGCTAAACCGATACGATATTCCCGCCTAACGGGTGGCGCTTCTATAACTTCTTTTTCCTCCAATTCCTTAGCATAGTCTTCAAATTTTTTAGTTATGACGTCGTCTAGTTCTGATACCGTCAGTCCCGCTACCTGAATATCCCCAATCAATAGATATGATATCTTTCCGTCGGGTCTTACGATAACTTCTTTAGAAAGGTCCGGATGCTTCCATATATCAACCTCAATGAGGTCATCGATGCCTATTCGGTAATCAGTGGGCTTTGGCAACTTAAACTCGGATTCGCTTAAGGTTTGGCTATCCGGCGATGGCGTAAAAACTCTTGGGCCTTTCTTTGCACGCGATAGCCCCAAAGAGGCGCATCCAGAAATAAGGGTGACCATCAAAAATATTGCGATAACTTGTTTATTTTTCATTGGTTAGCTCATTAGCTTATTATATTAATACAAAATATCAAAAAATGTCAAGTGATTTAACCTCTTAAATTTAATTTTTCTTAAAAACTGCTATCATTACAGACCCAATATGTGTTTTGGAGATTAAAGAAAAAAAATACCTTAGTAAAGAATTGACCAAAATCATAACATTTTTGCTAAGGTATATAAATCTAAGCTGCTTTGGTAAATTCGGCAGGAAAAAGAAATCTGCCCTAACAAATTCGACTTTGATATTAACAAATGAACGTATCTCTTTTATCAAAGTATCCGGGGAATGAACCCGATAATGATGATCTCCCTTTCCATCCTTAAACAGTTTTTCTGCCCTTATGCGATTCATTATCTGTCTAACCCAAAAACGATTATTCTGCATTAGTATAATTAAATAACCATTAATTTTCAGTTTATTATAAACATCTTTCACGACATTCTCGGCATCTGGGATGTGATCGTAAGAAGCGATAAATGTAACAACATCTACAGATTCATTATGGATGGGTAGATTCTTCACTAAGTCATAATGTAATAATATAGCGTTTTTCGGAAGGTACGATTTCTCAATAGCTTCTTTACTAGGAATTTCACTTGGTTCAAAACCATAATATTCTTGATATAATCCATCCAGAGTTTTTGCATAACCTCCATTACCGCAGCCAATATCAACCATAACTTTTGCTGAGCATTCTTTTAAAACCAGTTTTAAATTAGCGATTTCATTACTTAAAATTAGTTCTCTAAAATTTCTGTTTGTATAAATATCTTTGTTGTATTCGCTTAAAAAAGAACTTCTTCTTTTGCTTTCTCCTTTAAAAAAAGGGAAAAATGAATCTTTTTTATTTTGTGGGAATTCCGTCTTACAAGATATACAATATAAAAAATTATCTGCATCTTTTTTTTCTTTTAATATTATAGTTTTAGAGGATGTGTTACAAGAGGGGCATTTTAGAACTTTGCTGATAGAAGAATCTGTTAAGCATCCAAAATTTTTATTCAAGTTTCGTCCCATTTTAAATAATCTGTTAAGTCAAGAATATATTTGCCCATAATATTATCTGGCTGTGGCGGTTCTTTTTTCAAAACCTCCTCTTTACTAAGAATAGAAAGGATTATTTTTATATATGCTAAATTTTCCGTGACCAAAACTGGTGAAAATTTATATGGGCTGCGGTTAACCATATAAATCAGATCAGAGGCAAGCCCTTCAGGCTTGGCAAAACATAGGATTGGCTTGCTACCGACATAGTACTCAATAATCGGATTAATCTGAGGATAATCTGAAAAATAAACGGAACCCAAAAATTTCTGAAAGCCCCCCATATTAAAAAAAACAGGATCGTATTTGGTAGGTATAGATTTGATCTTCCTGGCCAATAACGCATCAGGGTGTCCTTTTACATCATAAAGAGGTTTTCTAGGGGCGATTGCAAAATGATACCAAAACGCAATAAAGATTACTGTGCAGAAAAAAAGATACAGCGGCATAAGTTTTTGTCGTGCTGAGAATTCTTTCTTCCTTTTAAAATTATAATTCCTGCGAATGCTGCGTCTGAATTCTTTCAGAAAAGACCATGTAGTTCCACTTACTAAAAGAATCATAAATGGCGCTATTTGTTTCGCTTCGTATGACATCGTTGTACCATAAGGGAGTAAAAAACCAAATGCTAAACCACAAAATAATAACACGGCCAATAATCTCATAGATGGCAATTCTCTTTCGTTTTTGTCTCTCAAAAATTTAGAATATACGGTGTAAAAAATTAACAACAATACGATCAGGCCAATTGGCTTATAGAAATTATTAAATAATATAATGAAGGAATAGCCGGTTAAAAAGAAGCGGCTAAAACTTTCTTCAAGGCCGCTCCTCATAAAAAATGTATCTTTAATATCAATGACGGCATCGGTCAAACCAAGATACCATACATTTTGGAGAAACTGGAGAGAATGGGCCGTTAATGGGGCTAGCGCAAATATAAGGTAGGTTTTCCATCGAAACCCCTGACGATCCAAAAAATCCCAACTGATTAGCCACAAATAAACGAAGAATACAGAATCAAAGGATACCAGCGACAACAAAAACTCTATAATCCAAGCAGAAACCATCCATATCCTTCTCTGTCTCAAAGATGCAGCGCGTGTCGAAAGAACTATTCCCAACATAAATGCAAATCTCAATAGGTCATCGATGGGTTGGGTTCCGATACAATCAGCATAACCAAGAAATGTGGAAGATAATACATAAAAAAATACTGCTACAAATGATATACGAGGACTAGTAATTTTAGAGAAGAGCACATAAATAAGAATGAGCGCTCCGATTGAAAAAAATATCGACAACAACCTCATAAAAAAAATTCGCTCAAACCCCAGCTTAAATAATAAGGCATATGGTATGAGGTAGCCAGAAGGATAGTGAGTATATCTCAACCTCGGACCAACCCTCGGAGAACTGATAGGACTTATGCCTTGGGCATGATGCCTTAATTCTGGTTCATCCAAAAGCCGAATAACCTTGGCATAACCCGTTGGGATAAGTAAAAGCCGATTAGCAAGCCATCCTTCCTCTTCCCAATGGCGAACCGAAAGCATAACCTGTGCATCGCCTATCCCCCAGTCACTCCAGCGATATTCATCTGATGCTCTAATAGAAAGGAATATCAGCAGGCAAAATAACAATATGCAAAAGCTAGTATGCCATATTTTCGAGTTTTTTAACCTAAAATTAAATATGTCCATCTATTTTTTAACCATTTAAACCTTATCAACTTTTTGAGCGATGATTAAACTTTCACTAGGCCATTTAACTATCATATTTTTAAATAAATAACCCAAGGCGGAACATATGTAAGGAGCAATCTGAGGAAATCGAAGATAATAAGTCAGAGCCTTACGCACAAACTCGCCTACGCTAAATGGATACCAGAACGGTCGATTTATAAGTATTTTGAATCCTAGTTTTTGATAAAGTTGATTTAAATTTTTTTCGGAAAAATAAAATAGATGCGTAGGAGGTCGGAAGTCGATTATTTTCAGCCACCAATTTATATTTAGAGCCGTGCTAACTACTAATCCGTTCGCATTCAACAAAGAATGTGCTTTTGCGAGCATTTTATGCGGCGCGGTCGAATGGTCTAAAATCCCAAGAAAAGTAATAACATCGAATTGAAGTCGCTCCAACTCTGTATAGTCATATTCAAAAAAAGAATTAACAAGCGGTATCTTAAAACGCTCTTCTGTATAAGCGCATCCTCTCTTAGAAGCTTCTATGCCAAAAACTTCCCATCCTCTTAAACGGGCCTCATTTAAAAAGTATCCAAACCCTGCCCCAACGTCTAAGAGTTTTCCTGGCTCTTTTCTATATTTTTCTATCTGCCTAAGAATCACTTTGGCATTATATTTAAAAACAAATCCCATATTTTCATAATAATTAAGATTATCTCCAA
>Ga0111183_1023_pt1 | contig 16695 bp, 18 predicted proteins | sample DeeMarSWOR324_28_FD_80238 | JGI IMG/M metagenome (GOLD analysis project Ga0111183, IMG submission 80238) | Omnitrophica WOR_2 bacterium SM23_29 | reverse complement strand
AGATTAACCGATGAACCCGGGTCTTCAAGCAATAAGCTCGCAGATGTTATAACTACTCTCAAGGAGCAGGGTGCGGCTAAGAAAGGTTTAACTAAGATTATCCATGGCGAAGAAGAGGTACTTACTACGCCATCGCCTGAGGAGGGCGTATTAGAAGATAAAGTTATAGAGTATGAAGGACTCGACTTCGAAGATATTCAATTAGAAGATAAGACGGAAGGCTTAGCTCCTCCAAAATGGAAGTTTTTAAGCAAGGCTGAGGCTGATACTTTAAATGTGGTTAAGACATTCGCTGGAATTGATTACGAGTTAGTTGATAAGAGCGCAACCGGCATCAGCGTGGATGCTAAACGATTGGCAGAGTTGAGAGAGAAGTTCGATGAGGCGGTAGCTGAGGCTGACTTCCAGAGGGCAAAACTCATCTTAAGAGATATAACCAAATTAGCAAGGAAAATCTATTGGAACGGATTTTAATTTTAGGGACAGTCCCTAAATCAAAGCGAAGGGTGTCCCTTCTTTTAAAAAAGAGGGACACCTTCCCGATTAGGATAGGGACTGTCCCTATTATTTTGCTTATTTTTGCTATCCTCAGTTTAAACTTAAGTGGATGTTGTCGTCCCCCAAAAGACCCATACGAAGTCCTTCGCACCGAATTAAAGGATAAAGCGGTTGACTTTAAGGTCGAATACTTGATAGATGTCATCCAGGGCTCAGCTACTGCAAGGGAGAAGAAAGCGGCGGTCAGACTCTTGAGTGAAATCGGAAAACCCTCCGTCGCTGCCATAATCGAGAAGATAAAGGACGATAAGACAAGACACAGGGACGACTACCTTTTGGCCTTAAAATTGATAGGTGGTCCAGCCGCTGCGGATGTCATAACTCTATTGCACAGCGACAAGCCCCTGGTAAGAGAGGAGGCCTTCGCGGTTTTATTGGCGATAGGCAAAGACGGCGTTTCGGAATTGATAAAGTCCTTGCGGAAAGATAAAAAAGATATAAGGCCCACCATTATTAGCCTTCTCGCGACTATAAAGGACAGACGTGCAGCCGAGCCGCTTTCAAATATTTTTATGGATGTGACCGAGGATTCCAAAATTCGCGAACAGGCATTAGCGGCTTTAGTAAGTATCGGCAAGCCCGCAGTTCCATATTTAGCGCAAGCACTACATTCCAAAGACGAAGAGACAAAAAAAGCAGCTTCTTTGGCGATAGAGAGAATAGGCCGCGGTCGATAGAAAACACCCTTGTAAAAAGAAGAGACGTAAAATTCTTGACCGGATAAGTTTATCTTTGATATACTGTATTAGTCTTAAGAGAAGAATAAAATGAATAAGCAGAAAATCGGTTTAAATCACGGCAAGATGAGAAGAAATTGGGATTTATTACATAATTTTGAGCTGAAAATGAAAGGCAAATACCTGAGGAACCTTAGTCCCAAAGACAGTTTTAAAATCCAATCAGACCTGTGTCAGTTTATCTATTCATTAAACAAAAATAGTTTTGGGCGAACTCATTTAGAAAAGATTAAGATTTTGTCCAAAGTCCATTCTTGTTTTAATAAGGTTAGTGCATGAATGTGCTTAAAACGCAATTATTAACCTTAGTAAAATTTCTTTCCCTTGCTAATATTGAGTACGTAATTCTGGGCGGGTTGGCAGTTTCAGTCTATGGGGAGCCTAGATTTACTGCCGATATAGATGTTAATATCTTTCTTGAAAAGAAAAAACTAAATGGTTTTTTAAAAAAAGCTAAACTTTATGGATTTTATCCTATCCCTAAAAATATCAATAAATTTGTAAAAGAGACAGGTGTGATTCCGATGAAGTTCTCTAAAGGAACTGTTATTGGACGATGCGATTTCATTATAGCTGAGAACGCAATAGAGAAATTAAGTTTAAAACGAGCTAAGATTAAAAAAATAGATTCCACGAAGGTAAGGTTTGTCAGTCCAGAGGACCTTATAATTCATAAGATAACCGCTGGGCGCCCCCGAGATATAGAAGATGTGCGAGGGATTTTACTGCGTCAACAGAAAAAACTGGATATAAGCTACATTCAATACTGGCTCAAGATGCTTGAGGCGTCAAATAAACAATTAAGATTGTCAGAATTATTTAAGGGCCTTCTAGCAGGTAGATGATTACCGTAAAATGGGAAAGATGAATTTGGCAGTATCCGGACTACTTAAAGATTCGCTCTGTAAATATGATTACGTTTGGATGAAGTTGGTCGGGAAGAGCATGCTCCCGTTTTTAAAGAACGGAACTTCAATCGCTGTCCGTAAGGCCGATATAAAAGATATCCATATCGGCGATATCGTCGTATTCAAAAAAGGTAACAACGCCATCGCCCATCGAGTATTTAAAAAGGTAAATATAGATGGGCGATTTTTTTTACGGGCCAAGTCTGATATATCATTCCTCTCGGAGCCGTTAATAGATTATGAGGAGCTTATAGGCAAAGTGGTCGCTTTTAAGAGGTTTGGAAGAGAGGTGAGAATAGATAATCTCATATTTCGCCTTCTGGGTTTGGCAGCAGCTTTCTCATTTCCTTTTATTGCGAAAGCTAACTACTCGTTTAAGTGCGTGACGAACTATGTTATCCAAAGTTAAATTTAAGATTGCCGATATAACATTTCAATTTTCGAGTTCCTATCCAAAGCCCATCCTATGGATTAAGGACCGATACAAGACTTACATCGCTGAAGACACGCCCGATTTAGATATCCTTTTGGAATTCAAGAAAGGATATAGAAAAGAGGGAAACTTAAACGGTCCTGCCGAGGTAATATCCGAGAATGGAAAGTTCTTCTTTAAGACGGAATTTTTTAACGCAAGAGGCAACTATTCGAACGGGAAGGTAAAGGTGTTATCGCGTTACGACGTAGGAGTTGCGGACTTGACGAGGACTCTCTTCTCCATAATTATAGTCAAAAGGGGCGGTCTTTTACTTCACGCAAGTGCCATCGCCGACAAAACTCGCTCTTATGTTTTCTGCGGACCTTCTGAGAGCGGAAAGACCACGATAGCAAGGTTATTATATAAAAAAGACGTACTGACGGATGAGACGACCGCTATCGTAAATAATCACGATCGCTATTATGCTTATTCAACCCCATTTTTCGGAGAGTTAGGCAAAGTCTCAAAGAACATAGGTGCCCCGATTAAAGCCATATTCTTTATACATAAGGCCAAGGATTTTTCACACAAGAGGATCGATAAAGCTGAGGCGGCCAGATATTTTCTATATAATGCCATCTTGCGCGGAAGGAATTTGGACCTTGCGGAGAATATCTTGAATAACGTCGCTAAGTTAGTAGATTCCGTCGACTGTTACGATCTTTACTTCAAGCAAGACGAAGATTTGTGGAGGTATGTAAATGGCATCTCTTGAAAACAGATTTGTAAGAAATAGTGATATCGCATGGCGAATTATAGACGGAGAGGCGTTGGTGGTGAGCCCTAAAGACAGTTTAATCTATCCGTTAAATGGGATCGCAACGAGGATATGGGAATTGCTCGATGGTAAAAGGAGCGTCTCCGATATAAGTTCTATTATATGCGATGAATTCGAAGGCGATACAGCCGTCATCCAGAAAGACGTTGTAGATTTTATACAGGATTTACTAAAGGCGGGCCTGATAAATGGAATGTAGCCAGGTTCCAATAAGTCCTGAGAAACGCGTAAGGAAAATATATACAAAAGCGGAGGAAAGACGTATTCCGATAAACATCCATCTGGAACTTACGTATCGCTGTAATCTCAAGTGCGTCCATTGTTATTGCGTCGAACATAAAAGGAGAGAAGAACTTACTTATAAGGAAGTAGTAAATCTGCTTGACCAGTTGGCCGATATAGGGGGTATATTTCTTACCCTTACGGGCGGCGAGGTGTTTTTAAGGAAGGATTTTTTTGATATCGCTTTTTATGCCAAACGGAAAAATTTTGCCACAAGAGTATTTACAAACGGAACCCTCATAGATGAATATGCCGCCGAGAGATTAGCTGAGTTACGCCCCTTGAGCATTGAGTTTAGTTTATACGCAACGACCGCCGAAATCCATGATGGAATTACAGGAGTAGCAGGCTCGTTTGCGAAGTTGCGACGAACGGTAGATTTATTAAGGGAACGAAATATAACTATATTTTTAAAGACGATGGTAATGAAGCAAAACCTTAACGAATGTGAAGGCCTCTTTAAATTAAGCAAGCAACTTGGCGCGCACAGCGGGTTCAGTTTCGATGTTACGCCCCGAAATGACGGCTCAATAGAGCCTTTAGAATACAGACTAAATGATGAGGAGTTATTTGAATTTATGTTAGGCGATGTTCCGCAGAAGTGGGAATATGTAGAGATTCCTCCCCACGCTGAGGCGGTAAAAAGAGAGGCTTGCAGCCCTGCAAGGAATGGTTGTGCGATATCGCCGTATGGGGATGTCTATCCGTGTGCCCAATTGTTGATTCCCATAGGAAACGTTCGCGAGAAGCCTTTCGCTGAAATCTGGAACTCTGATTCAGAAATATTATCAGATATAAGGTCGATAAAGACCTTCGGCGACCTTCCTGAATGCTCAGACTGCCCGGACCTCTGGTTATGCCAGAGGTGTCATGGTCTGGCACATTTGGAGACAGGTGATATACGTTCTAAATACAAGTTGGGGTGCGATACAACCAAAATTGTCAAGAGAGTTAACGAGTTGGTAAAAAACAGATTGAAAGGAGGAGCAGATGGAGAAGAAGGCAAAGAAGCGTTACGAGAAGCCAACGCTTAAAGGCGCAACCGCTTTTGAAGCAGCGGCTGCTCTCTGCTGCAAGGCCGTGCTCGGAGATTGCCCTACTTCTATAAGGAATAACATGGGCAAGGCTACCAGAATAAGCGACACATCGTAGGGACAGCTCTCAGCACATCTTAGGGACAGTCCCTGCGTTAATCGGGAGGGTGTCCCTATATAAAGGTAGAAAGTGAGCAAGGAAAAATTAAGTCAAGAGTATCTTGAGAGGACCGCCCAGAATATCCTCTCTTTAGAATACTTCAATCAAATCGTCAAAGATTTAGACCCCTCTGTCAAAGTCATACTCTTAAAAGGAGAGGCGCTTTTAAACTCTGTATACGAAGATGAGGGTTCAAGGCGTTTAGCGGAGGTGGATGTATTAATAAGAAGAGAGGATTTTTCTGATTTTAAGAATTATTTATCAAGTTGCGGATACCGATTTACAGAGAATATCGTTCCGTCTTCTGATGTCGGCTATATAAACAGCGTGATGTGCAAGAAAGACGTCAAATTTTGGCCCGCAATCCATCTTCATTGGCATCCCGTCAATAATTCATTTCCCGCCTATATGTTTGCGCCCCGGATAGATATCGGCCAAATATGGAAGGCCGCTCAACCGCTTGATGGTTATGATAACGTATTGAAGATGGCGCCTCACCATCAGCTTATCTACCTATCGGAACATTCGCTTAAACATTCTTTTGAAAGACCGATACATCTTCGCGATATCTATATGTTGATAAGGCGCAACAAGGATAGCCTCGACTGGGATGGAGTAGTTACTGATGCGAAAAAATTTAATTTAGGTAGAGCGGTTTATTATGCCTTGTATTTTAATTCGAAAATTTTAGAAGCGGATATCCCGGAATATGTGCTTGAAGAACTTAGGCCAAAGAAGATTACCTTCCTGGAGCAGAGATTTATAAGAAGCGTGCTAAACCACAGGCAGAAGTCCGATTCTTCTTATGTAGTATATCTGGCGATGAATGAGGGGTTATCGAACAAGATAAGATTTATTTATAGGACTTTTTTCCCACCCAGAGAGGCGATGGGGCACCTGAAAGATGTCTCAATTTCAAAAGTAAATTTTATCCATTATCTCAGCAGGGTAACCAGGTCAGTCCGAACAATCAGAAGATTAGCGTCCACATTATTGGCAGGTTGAACATCAAAAGTAGAGAAGGCTTCCGTCCTTTTTGGCCCTCCTTAATGCAAGCTTAAAACTTAATATCCCCAAGGGAAGAAGAAAGACTATAAATATGAGAAGGCAGGCTATATCATGTCCCAACGAAAGCAGGCCGGCATTATTCAAGACCGCCTTTCTCATTGCATCCAGAGCATAGGTAATTGGCAAGAGAAACGATATATTCCTAATCCAGAGCGGCAGTATCGTAATAGGAAAATAGACCCCTCCTAAAAATCGTGAAAGGCCGCTGAAGATGAAATTGAGTGGATCGCCTTTCTTGAAAACTATGATAAAACTTGCCGAGAGCATTCCCAGCCCGCTAAAAGAAAGTACGGTCAGTATCAGAATCGCAAATGCGGAAAGATAATTTATCTTGCTTATGTCAAAACCGAATACAAGCCAGCCAATTATAAGATAGACGGCAATCCTTAAAGAGGTGAAGAGAAAGTTCCAAAGGGAACCGCAGATCAATAATGATGGGATACCAATCGGAGTAAGTAAGATATTCTCCAGCGTGCCCGTAACCTGCTCGTCCCTCACCGCATCCATAAACGTGCTTAAAGTGGTATAAAGGTATTCGCTGAATGCTATGCCGATGAGCACAAAGGAGAAGTAGTCCGCTTTGTAGTCGCGAAGGTAAGGAAGCGCTCCCTCACCAAAGAGTTTACTGATGAAGAAGAAAGTTACCGTCAAGAAGAATATCCCGCCAAGGTCAAACATAAACGCAAATCTGTAGCTCGAATTTATCAGAAAGTCCCTTTTTAGGAATACAAAGCAGAGCCGTAAGAACTTTTTAATCCCGTTATTCATTTGTCAGTTTGGTGAATACCTCATCAAGATTTTTTGAAGCGCCCTTACTTTTTAATTCTTCTGCAGAACCGCAAAATTTAATCTTGCCCTTATCCATAATGGCGATTGTATCAGCCAAGGATTCCGCTTCCCGGGTATTGTGCGTGGTAAGAAATATCGTCTTTTTGTATTTTTGTGCTAAGTCTTTTATTATATTTCTTAAATGTGTTGCAGCAGAGGGGTCGAGACTCTTGGTGGGTTCATCCAAAAAGATAATTTCAGCATCGTTGATAAGGCAGCGAGCCAACGCAAGTTTATGTCTTGCGCCTGTGGAATATTCCTGAAACGGCCTGTCTAACCCATCTATTCCCAGCGCATCAGAGAGTTGCTCTATCCTCGCTTTAATCTTTTTAGTCGAAAGGCCATAAAGGGTAGCGAAGAACTCCAGATTTTGCCTTCCGGTCAATCTCCAATAAAAACTCCTCTCATTTGAAGTCAAAAGCCCTGTCTGTGCTCTTATCGTCCTCTCGTGTTTTATAACGTCAAGCCCGTTTACCAAAGCGCTGCCCCCATCCGGCATTATTAAACAGCACAGAATTTTTATTAAGGTGGTCTTTCCGGCGCCATTTGGTCCCAGGAGGCAGAAGATACGAGATTTTTCTATCGCTAAATCGACTTCATCCACCGCCTTTATGACGAGGGGGGTCCGTTTCTCAAGGTGCCATTTCTCAAGAAATAGATTTCCGCGTGAAGTAAAATATTTTTTAAGTTTTGTAGTTTCTATAGCGTACATATCGGTATAATGCTACCACCCATGCGCTTGTATGTCAACAAACACCTAAGCGGTATCGAATTGCGCTTGTAAAATTTTATAATAAATGTTATCATTATGTTCAAGGAGGAGAATCAAGATGTACGAGGAATACTGGGGACTAAGTAAAAAACCTTTTGAAAATACCCCTGATCCAAACTTTCTCTATTATTCGAAACAGCACGAAGAAGTGCTTGCAAGACTTATCTATGCCGTAAAGGAGAGAAAAGGCGCCGCTATGCTTACGGGCATCTTTGGGTGCGGAAAGACCCTTTTAGGACAGGCCTTGCTTTCCGAACTTACCGAGGATAGGTACAAAATCGCTTTCATAAGGAATCCTCAGATGTCCTACGAGGAGTTGCTTATGTATATAGCTACTCATCTGGGAGCGAGGGAGCTGCCGACCCAAAAGTCCGAAATTATGATAAATGTGCTGTTAGATGCCATAGAGGCGATACTTAATAACAATGTGCGAGACGGAAAAGATAGCATAGTAATTTTAGATGAGATGCACATAGTAAACGATAACAGAATCTTTGAAGGATTGAGGTTGCTGTTAAATTTTCAGACGGAAGATAGATTTTTGCTTACACTTTTATTGTTCGGCCAACCAGAATTAAAAGAGAGGGTAGATAACAATAAACAACTTGAGCAAAGGATAGCTATAAAGTCGCATCTGGACAGCTTGTCACATGAAGATACCAAACTTTACATTATTCATAGACTTACTGTAGCCGGAAGAGCTGAGCCCATATTTACAACCGAAGCCTTAGACGTGATATTTGACCGTACAGGAGGCATACCCAGAAGGATAAACAGACTCTGCGATGTATGCCTTTTGTCCGGATTCGCCAGAAATCTGCAAGCTATAGACAAAGACACCGTATTTGAGGAAGCCAGGTCTTTAAGCGGCTGAATAGCGCATATTTTAGCCTACCTAGGAGGGCAAGCCAGAGTCACTTAACTATGAATAGGATATTATGCCGTTAAAAAGAGACTTTTTTAAAATTCCGAGTTGTGCCTGGGAAAGAGGGCTCGGCGATATCCCCGAAAGGCCAGCGAGCAGTAGCCCGGACAGGGGTATCGCATTAGGCGGATTTGGCGCCGGCTCATTTATGTACAGTATTTCAGGGGCGTTTGGGCCATGGGCTTTAAAGGTAGGCGCTTATGACCAGATGTGGTTAGAGGCAGGAGCATTTCATATTTATGAAAAATCTGGAACGAATCCTCCTAAGGTCAAGACCTTGTCATCAAATCCGGTGATGAAACCAGTATGGAATAAGTTGAGGACCGGAGAGGGCAGATATTATGCCCTGCATCCGAAGGGCTGGGTGACCTACGATTGTTTCGATGTGGATATATCCGTAAAATTCTTCTCGCCTATTATACCGAATAATTATAAGGAAACTTCCTACCCTGTTGCCATATGGCAATTCAGAGTTGCCAATCAGACCAAAGAGAAGTCAGAGGTATCGGTTATGCTCACTTGGCCGCAGCCGCCGTTTAGCGGTAACCTGCCTCGAAAAGGATACAAGAATTATCTCAAAGAACAAGGCGATTTTATCGGCCTCGTATTAAAGGCAAATCATCCAGAAAACGTTGTTGAGACGCAGGATTCGGAGTGGTGTATTGCAACAAGGCGCTCGAAGGATGTAAACGTTACATACTCGCTCAGCTGGAATAAGGACGGTGACGGCTCGGATATATGGGATGATTTTAAATCCGATAGCATTTTGGGCGATAAGGAGCTTGATGGCTCAAATTCTGCAGCGGCGATAGCCGTAAAGGTTTCGCTAAGCCCAGGCGAGACGAAGACATTTCCGTTTGTGATATCGTGGGATTTTCCAGTGGTCAAATTCGGCGATCCGTGCGGAGAGGGAACCGAATGGTGGAGAAAATATACCGAGTATTTCGGTAAAGATTCAAGAGCTTCCTTTAATATAGCGGTCGAGGCGCTAAATAAACATAAAGATTGGGAAGCGAAAATAGATGAATGGATGAACCCCATAATCGATGATCAAAAGGTGTCCAAATGGCTTAAGACCGCCGCATTTAACGAATTATATTATACGCAATTCGGCGGGACATTTTATGAGGCGGGACTAAAATCGGGCCACGAACGCGAATATATGGGTTTACACGGGGATGACCATAAATTCTTCGTTATGGAATCTATGACGTATCCCTGGTGTGGTACTTTCGATGTACGTCATTATAATTCTATCATATATGCTAAGTACTGGCCTGAGATAGAGCGGGACACTTTAAGGTGTACAGCCGATGCGATCGTCCATTATGATCCCCTACATCAGACGCCTCACGATTTTGGCACTCCACCTGAGGATCCTTTTTATTCCTTCGATAGTTACGGTTGTTTAAAGAGACATTGGAAGGACTTACCTTCAAAATTTATCCAGCAGGTCTGGAGATATTATTATATGTATAAGGACGAAGAATTCTTAGATTATTGTTGGCCGGCTATAAAGTTGACCTACGAATATATGAAGCAACAAGATACCGATGGAGATTATTTACCTAACAACGACAGCGCCGGTCCTATAGCCGATTCTACATATGATACCTGGTATTTATTCGGGACGAGTCTACTCTGCGGTGGCTTGTGGGTCGGGGCATTAGAGGCGATGGAGAAGATGGCCGAGATACAAAAAGATGCGGTTGTCAATAAAGTGAGCCAGTGGCTTAAAAAAGCTAAGGCGAATCTGGACGAACAACTTTGGTACGAGGCTAAAGGCTATTATAAGATAGATACAGCAAGTAAAGACCCAAATGCGATTATGACCGGTGGACTGAATGGACAGAGGTATTGTGAGTCTTTTGGATTGGATGATATCCTGCCGAAGGAAAAGATTGTCTCCCATTTAAGGAAAGTCTATGAATTATGCGTGGTTCCGATGACAGATTTTAACGGCGATGGAATCGGCGAATGCGGTGCGATAAATGGAAAAAGAGAGGACGGAACTAACATTGGCGTGAATCAAGCAGATGAGATTTGGGCTGGAACTTCATATTTTTTGGCGGCGATGATGTATAGGGCGGGATTAAAAGAAGAGGCGTTAAGGACAGCTTATGGAGTATATTACATTACTTATGAGAACGAATCGACCGCATATTGGTTTAACACGCCAGAGGCATGGCGCGACGGGGGACTTCAACCCCGCCCATCAAATCCCGAGCAATATCAGAGACCCCGCGCAGTCTGGGAATTGTTATTAGAGGTAAGAAAATAGACTTAGTTTGACTTTTTATGATAAATGGTTTAATATCATAGCATAAAAAGGAGAGGAATTTGTTAAAGCCAGCCAAAATATACTCATTGATTTTTATTCCGCCTTTGGCCCAATACGTGGTCACGCTTGAAGAGGTGGACGGAACAAGGCTACTGCCAATCTGGATTGGGATGAACGAAGGAAATGCCATAGCGATGATCATTCAGGGAGAGAAATTCCACAGGCCGCTAACCCATGATTTAATGGCGAATATCTTAAAGGATGTCGGCGTCAAGGTGGAAAAGATAGTAATAAGCGACTTGAAAGAAAACGCCTATTACGCCACCATATTTATAAAACAGGACAGCAAGGATTATGAGATAGACTCGCGTCCCTCCGATGCGATGGCCTTGGCGGTCAGGACGAATTCTCCAATATTTATAGATGAAAAGGTATTCAAACTTTGCCCCGTTATAAATAAACCAATTACTGAAAATGAAGTTAAGAAATTTAAGGAGGACCTCAAAAGTTTGCGCCCCGAGGAATTCTTTAAAAGATTAGACGAAGAAGGCGGCAAGGCGGAAGGCAAAATAGAATAAAATGGATTTGATTAAAGAAGCGGTAAGAGAGCCCATACCTAAAACTGCAGATGTGATTCGGTTCGGCAGGCAGGTCTGTCGCGATTTCGAAACCGCGATCGGTAAGGAATGGATAGAGACTAACGGCCTCGGCGGATATGCGTCTTCCACTATAATAGGCACTAATACGCGTAGGTATCATGGTTTGTTAATTGCGACGACGAAGCCTGGGTTGGAGCGAATGGTCATCCTCTCAAAATTGGATGAGACCGTCGTATTTAAAGACGGAAGGCGGTACAATCTTTCTTGCAATAAATATTCGACAATCATCCATCCCGAGGGCTACAAATATTTAGAGGAATTTAGACTTAACCCATTTCCGATATTTACTTACAAGGTCGGAGACGCCGTAATCGAGAAAGTCATTTTTATGGTTCATGGAGAGAATACTACTATCATAACGTATAGGATTCTAAAAGCTCCTGGTTATCTTGAGCTACTCGTACGCCCGTTGATTGCAGCGCGAGATTACAATTGGATTTCTGTGGAGAATCCGAATTTTAATAGGTCGGTGGAATCTTTAGAGGGATATATAAAGATGAAGCCATACAACGAATGTCCCATAATCTATTTGGCTCACAACGCGGATAGGTTTGAACCGACGGGGTGTTGGTATAAGGCATTTGAGTATCAGAGAGAAAAAGAAGCAGACCTGGAAAATCACGAGGACCTATACAGCCCCGGAGAGTTTGGATTTTTAGCCAGGGAGGGAGATAAAGCTTATCTGGCCGTTTCGACGGAAGGAAGGAAGATGCGTTCCGTCGAAGTATTAGAATCGAGCGAAGTTCTGCGTCGCAGCGAAGTTGCAAGGATGGTTAATTCAAAAGACCCACTTGCCACTCAATTAGCGCTTGCCGCGGATTCGCTCTTGATTAAGAGGACGGACGGGCTATTGACAGTCGTTGCCGGATATCATTGGTATTGGGACTGGGGAAGGGATACTTTGATTTCTTTGCCGGGTTTGACGCTTTGCCTCGGAAGGTTCGAGGAAGCAAAGCGGATTTTGACTACGTTTGCAAAGTATTGCGATCAAGGGATGGTGCCGGATAGACTTCCTGAGGAGGATAAGGACCCGGAATATAATACGGTAGATTCGTCTTTGTGGTTTTTCTGGTCGGTATATAAATTTCTGGAATACACCGGCGATTACGATTTCGTGGAGGAAAATATTTTGGATTGTCTCGAGGAGATAATCCAATATTACATAAATGGCACCCAATACGGGATAAAGATGGACAGGGACGGCTTGATCTCGACTGCCGATTCGGAGATTCAGCTTACCTGGATGGATTCGAAGGTTGGCGAGTGGATTGTAACGCCAAGGAATGGCAAGGCGGTTGAGGTTAATGCCCTTTGGTATAACGCCTTAAGAATTATGGAGTCGATATGCGATAAATTAAAATTAAGATACAAAAATGAATGTGCCCGACTGGCACATCTGGTGAGGAAGAGCTATGATTTAACATTTTGGTACGAGTCCCGCGGATATCTATATGACTGCGTAGACGAAGAGGGCGTTGATAAATCCATAAGGCCTAATCAAATTTTTGCCCTAAGCCTGCCGTTTAGGCTTATTTCCAAAGAGAAAGAGAAGAAAGTCCTTGAGGTGATAGGCAAGGAACTTTTGACGCCCTATGGTTTGCGCACTTTATCTCCGCGCGATAGAAATTATCGCGGTGTTTATTCAGGAGATCGGCGCACACGCGATGCATCGTGTCATCAGGGCACAGTTTGGCCTTGGCTTCTCGGCCCATTTATTACCGCTTATCTAAATGTGTATGGCAGGACAAAAAAGACCAAGGAAGAGGCAAAAAAGTTCTTAGAGCCTTTAAGAGGCCACTTGAAGGAGGCAGGATTAGGGACGATATCAGATATTTTCGATGGAGACCCTCCGTACAATCCGCGGGGCACTATCTCGCAAGCCTGGAGCGTAGCAGAAATTTTAAGGGTGTATAAGGAAGAACTTCTGTGAGGTTTCAAAGGATAAAGTCGAATCTCACCGTTACAGATGCCGTATTCGTTTTCGTTAGGTTTTCAGCTTTCATCGGTGGTTTGACCTGGATTATTTTTCACCCTTCGCTGCCGAGAGAGAAGACATTTCTTTATCTGCTATCCATCTTTTTTCTCGTATATAGTCTGATAATATATTCCTTAATTTTCATATATCCAGAAAAAGTTCGTAAAATATATTTAGTCTCGCTATTTTTCGATTCTTTTCTTTTATTTTTATTGTTGCCGCTAACGGGCGGATTAAATTCAAGCTTTGCATTCGTCTTTTATTTAATCGCGGCGCTTTACGCCTTTTATTACGGCTTGCTTCCGGGGATTGGAGTTGCCTTTTTATCGTCTGCGCTGTATATATTTAGTTGTCCATCCTGTTGGGCAAAGATCCATTGGACTGATTTAGCCCTTCGGGTAATTTTTCTATTTTTAGTTGCCATTACCCTTGGGATTCTGTCCGAGAGGGAAAGGCGGATGCGCAGGAGACTCGTTCACGCAGAGCGGCTTGCAGCCATAGGGAGAATGTCCTCGGAGATTTCACATGAGATAAAAAATCCGTTAAGTTCGATTAGCCTTAATACGGAATTGCTTATCGATGAATTAAAAAGATATACAAACGTCGACACTAAGGAAGCACATGCCCTCATCAATTCGATAATGTCAGAAGTCGACAGATTAAGCGGCATCGCAGATGAATACCTGCAATTTGTAAAACAGCCCAGTCTTAAATACAAAAGATGCGATGTAAATGACCTCATAGAATCACTAATTAAATTTTTGGAGAAAGAGGCGCTACATAAAAAAATATCATTTATTAAAGCGCTCGAAGAAAAACTCCCGAAGGCATTGATAGACGAGAAGCAATTTCGCCAAGCCATGCTTAACATATTCAGAAACTCATTTGATGCGATGTCCAACGGAGGTGAGATATCCATCTCGACCAAAGGATTAGCCAACGAGATTGAAATAATAGTTAAGGATACAGGGGTGGGGATTCCCAAGGAACATATAAGGCGAATATTTGACCCTTTTTTCAGTACTAAGGATGTCGGCACGGGCCTTGGTCTATCGATAGCAAGGGATATAATAGAGCAGCATAATGGAATGGTTTCTTGCGAGAGCGAAAAGGGCCGTGGCACGATTTTCACAATAAGGATTCCTGTCTCTCGTTAAGTTTTAGAGTAAATCCTTGACTTACTATTTGTTCTTGATGTATATTTAAAGCAAGGTAAAATAGATGGCTAGGATATTAGTAGTCGATGACGACGTTGAATTCGGCACCGCCCTTTCAAAGATCTTGAAAGGCGAGGGCTACGAGGTTTCAATTGCTTTGAGCGCTCAAGAAGGTTTGGAGCTTTTGAAGAAGGACAAATACGATTTAGTGTTTGCCGATCTTTCTATGCCCGGCACAAATGGGCTCGAACTTTTAAAAGATATTAAAGATAACGATCCAAAACTGCCGGTTGTGATAATAACGGCGTTCGGAGAATGGGATGCTTATGCGGAGGCCGCCGAGAAGGGCGCTCATCTCTTTATAGACAAACCCGTTAAAAAGGAAGAAATTCTTAAAGTAGTGAAGAATATTCTCCCACAAGTTCGAAATTAATCCATGTCTAAACAGAAGACCACTTTAAAAATTTGGGTAATGAACAACAGAGGATATAATACTCCTCAGATTACGCAGACGGAAATCAAAGATTTTCTAAATACTCACCCCGATTTAGATGTAGAGATTTCTGTCTTTTCTTGGTCTCAGGCCTGGCAGAGGATTATCTCGGCGATAAAATCAAAGGAGACTCCCGATATATTTCAGACGGGCACCGGCTGGACGGTAACGCTTTCTACTTTGAACGCTTTAATGGATATCACCGATAGAGTAAAAAAGGCCAAAATCAAAGAGAAATTTTTTCCTGCTTCTTGGTCGTCTTGCGAGCCCAAATCCTTAAAAGGCGTATACGCCATTCCCTGGTTCGTGGATATCAGGATTTTATACTATAGAAAAGATGTATTGAAGAAAAAAGGTCTTTCCGAATTATGTTTAAGCACTTGGGAGTCTTTCGAAAAGACCTGCGGTCAAATTAATGGCATCGAATTGGAGGGAAAACAGATTACTGCCTTAAGGGTTCCGGTGCTTAAAGATCAGGGTTTAGTTCATGGCGTCGCTCCTTGGATATGGTCAAACGGAGGGGATTTTTTAAGTCACGATGGAAAACAGGCGACATTTCATAAACGGGAGGCTTTCGAAGGTATAAGGTTCTATTTCGATTTAATCCAAAAAGGATATGCCCCTATTACGGGTAGGCCGTATACTTCCGGAATGTTAGCAGATGAATTCTTTATGAATAAAAGTTGCGGATTGTTCTTTGAAGGCTCATGGGCGACGTCGGTTTATCTGCCGGGTTTTTTTGATATCTCAAGCGCCACTGATAAATCTGAAACCGCAGAAAAGTTCGGCATAGCGTTGCTTCCTTCCGGACCCGCAGGGAGATCTACTTTCTGCGGCGGAAGCAATCTTGCCATTTCAAATTTTTCTAACCATCCGGATGAAGCATGGGAGTTAATTAAATTTTTCTATTCGGTCGAATCTCAACTTCGTTATTGTAAAACGATAGGTATGCTACCCAGCGTGGTGCAGGCGCTCGATTTATTACTAAAGAAAGATACTCCGCAAAGTAGGGTGCTGAAGGATTCCTGTCAAAAATTCGGTAGAGATTATCCGCAGGTCCCGCTTTGGGCAAGCATCGAAATGATAATAGTTGAAGAACTTTTTAACGTTCTGCAACTTATAAAGGCTAAGCAATATACCGAAGCTCGCTTAGCGGAGGGACTTAATAAAGCGGCCGGAAGAGTGAATTACCTTTTGTCGTTGTAAAGGAAATAAAATGATTAGCAAGAAAGAGCATAGCCACGTCGATGATGCGAAGATTACGAGCAGGCATTCTGAGTTACTGCGAAATACTGCCGAAGCGTTCCAGCAACTCGAACAAGGTATGGACAATGCTGTGAGTATAGGATTGAAGAATTTGCTCGAGGATTTAGATTGCGATGCGATTCACTTATATGTTTACCATGAAATTACTAATTTTCTGGAGTGTTCGCAAGCGATTGGCAGAGGAAAGGGCATTATAATCGGCGATGGCAGGATGCCGGTGAGCGATAAAGCAGAGGACAAAATAAGTCAAGTATATCTGGGAAAAGAGGATTATACCCTATGGGACAACGATACCAATATTTGCGTAGCGGTCAAGAGACTGCAGGACAGAATCGGCGT
>Ga0111183_1027_pt1 | contig 16751 bp, 17 predicted proteins | sample DeeMarSWOR324_28_FD_80238 | JGI IMG/M metagenome (GOLD analysis project Ga0111183, IMG submission 80238) | Omnitrophica WOR_2 bacterium SM23_29 | reverse complement strand
TGATAAACTTCTTAGTCTTTGATGACTTGACGTATTTAAACATGCCGCCGGTCGAACAGATATGGTCGGCAAGTGCTAATACCTCGGGTTCGCATTCGGGATGTGCAACAAATTCTGCGTCTGGATGAAGTTTCCTGGCTTCGATTATATCTTCCTCCTGAACTCTTATGTGCGTAGGGCAAAAACCTTTCCACGGAATTATCTCTTTACCCGGAACTTGGGACTTGACGTAATTGGCCAGATTTTTGTCGGGAACAAAAATTATCTGCTTATGATCCTTCAAAGATTTTACAATTTCAAGCGCATTTGAAGAGGTACAACATATATCGCTCTCCGCCTTAACTCTCGCGGACGTATTTACATAACAGACTACTGCGGCATCCGGATACTCCATCCTCTTGGCCCTTAATTTCTCGGCGGTAATCATATCGGCCATTGGACAACCCGCTTCAATCACAGGCAGAAGAACGGTTTTATCTGGATTTAAAATCGCGGCGGTCTCCGCCATAAAATGGACCCCACAGAATACTATCACGTCTGCGTCGGTTCGAACCGCTGCCTGGCTAAGCGCAAGGGAATCTCCTGTTATCTCAGCTATATCTTGGACCTCGTCGCGCTGATAGTTATGAGCGATAATCACAGCGTTACGCTCTTTCCTCAACTTAAGGATCTTCTCCCTAAGCTCTTCCGTATATTTCTTATTTGAATTCGCAATATCCTCAGCCACGTTTTATCCTTTTTATTCTATTTTTAGCGCCGACAAACACCATCTTGGGACTTAATCTTTTAGCTTCCCGGTCGTCAGCCTCGCAATAGGATATGATAATTATAGTATCGCCTTTTTGTGCCCAGCGCGCTGCCGCACCATTCATACAAACTGTGCCTGAGCCACCCCTAGATTTCATCACGTATGTCTCGACTCGTGAGCCATTATTTAAATTGACTATTTGCACGCGCTCCCCGGGTAAAATATCGGCGGCCTTTAATAATCCTTCGTCGATACTAATGGAGCCGGTATAGCTTAAATTCGCATCGGTAACTGTCGCACCGTGAATCTTAGATTTTAAAAGCGTCCTTAGCACTTTAACTCCTCACAACTATATTGTCTATCAGTCGTGTCCTACCAACCCAAACCGCCAATGCGATTAGAACTTTGCCCTTTATCGTCTTGACGTTTTTTAAAGTTTTAGAGTCAACTATAGAAATGTAATCTATTTTGGTGGCAACTGAAGTTAGCATCTTCCTCATCTGTGCTATAATGTACGCGGTATCCTTCTTACCTAATTTTATCAAATCCCTCGCCAGTTGTAAAGACCGATATAGCGTCGAAGCAGCTTGCCTTTCGTCGTACGAAAGATAATTATTGCGCGATGACATCGCCAAACCATCGTTCTCTCTTATAATCGGCAAGACTTTTATCTTAATATTCATATTTAAATCATCGGTCATTCGCCTGATTACAATCGCCTGCTGTGCGTCCTTCTGCCCAAAATAGGCAACATCGGGTTTTACGATATTAAAGAGTTTAGTCACCACTGTCGTAACTCCTTTAAAATGGCCGGGCCTGAATTTGCCGCAGAGATTCTCAGTCAAACCTTCAACCGAAACATAAGTTGAATACCCCTTCGGATATATGGATTTGACGCTTGGTGAAAAAACGTAATCGACCCCCTCTTCCCCGCATAATTTTAAGTCCCTTCTCAAATTTCTCGGATATCTGCGGTAGTCCCCCCTTGGTCCGAACTGTGTCGGATTTACGAATATGCTTACTACGACGATATCCGTTTCTCTTCTGCCTCTTCTTATAAGCGAAAGATGCCCTTCGTGTAAATATCCCATCGTCGGGATGAAGCCGATGCTCTTACCTTTTTTTCTCTCTCGAATTAACACATCTTGGATTTCTCTAATGGAACGTATAAGCTTCATTGTTTTTCATTCGATTTAAGGGGCGAAAATAATTCGCTGATACTTTTGTTCAGGACAGGATGCATAACTTCAGGAGCGATTTCAGAGAGCGGTTCAATTACGAAACGCCTTTTGTGCATTAAAGGATGCGGGATCTTTAAGTCAAAATCATCTATTACTAAGTCTCCGAACAATAAAATATCCAAATCGATCTGCCTTGGGCCCCATTTAACATCGGAAGGCTTTCTCCCCATTTCTTCCTCGATGGTCTTCAATAAAGCCAACAAAATCTTGGGAGAAATAGACGTTTCAATTTCTATTACACCGTTTAAAAATTTATCCTGCGGCGGGCCGCCTACAGGTTCAGTTTCATACAGGTTAGATACTTTTTTTACCTTAATAATATTTAAATGCTTTATTTCCTCGATCACCCGCTCGATATTCTTTCGTCTATCCCCTAAATTTGAGCCAATCCCTATAAATATTCTCACTTCAAGAAGTTTTTAATCTTTTGTACAGCGACTTTTATCCTGTCCTTCGGCACGGTTAAGGCCATGCGAATATAACCCTCTGCGTATTTACCAAAACCGACTCCGGGAGTTGCGATTATATTCGCCCTATTTAACAGGGCCTTAGCGAAATTTGCCGAATTATAACCCGGTAATACTTTTGCCCAAACATAAAAAGTCGCTTTTGGTTTCGGGATTCTCCACCCAAGAGAATTCAGACCGTTTACTAAGGCATCGCGCCTCTCTTTGTAAATCCGATTTACCTGCTTTATCGATGTCTGAGGACCTTCGAGGGCGGCAACGCCCGCTAATTGAATTGCCTGAAAGATTCCCGAATCTATATTCGATTTTATTTTTGATAGACCTTCAATCGCTCTTCTATTGCCGCAGGCCCAACCGATCCGCCAACCTGTCATATTATACGTCTTTGAAAGCGAATGAAATTCTACCGCTACATTTTTCGCTCCTTCTAATTCTAGGATGCTCATCGGACGATATCCATCGAATGATATTTCTGAATAAGCTGCATCGTGGCAGACTAAGATATTATTCTTGTGCGCAAAATCAACCGCTTTTTTATAGAATTCTTCATCGGCAACCGCACCTGTCGGATTATTCGGATAATTTAAGAACATAAGCTTGGCTTTCTTTAAAATATCTCTTTTGATTTTGGAGAGATCCGGCAGAAAATCGTTCTCGGCCAAAAGCGGCATGGAATGAGGTATTCCTCCGGCAAATATCGTGCCATTTCGATAAGGCGGATAACACGGGTCTGGAATTAAAACATAATCGCCTGCATTTACAAAAGCGAGCGGAATATGCGCGATGCCTTCTTTCGACCCTATAAGGGGCAATATCTCTGTCTCGGCGTCCAACCTTACTTTAAATCTTTTGTAATACCATTTCGCAATCGCCTGTCGAAGTTGAGGCATACCGCTATCTAAAGCGTAATGATGATTGTTTGGGTCAAGGGCCGCTTTATATAACGCTTCTATAATATGTGTCGGCGTCGGTTGATCAGGGTCGCCGACACCTAAATCTATTATATCACGGCCTTTTGCCCTCGCTTGTCTTTTTGCTTTATCTATCTCGGCAAAAAGATACGGCGGAAGTCTCCTCAGTCTGTCGGAAAATTTAATCTCGTTCATTTTAATGCACCTATCACATCCTGCATATCATATAATTTTGTAGGTTTATTGACGATGAACCTCGCTGCCTCTAATGCGCCCTTAGCGAAGATATCGCGGGTTTTGGCGCTATGGGCAAGTTCTACGGTATCAAGCGTGCCTTCAAAGGTAACCTTATGATCCCCGATAATCTCTCCTTCTCGAATGGATTTTATATCGGCCACCTCCCGTCCGGAAGCATCTTTGATTATTTGTGCAAGTTTCTTTGCAGTCCCGGAGGGGGCATCTTTTTTATGGATGTGGTGAGCTTCGACGATATTTACTCTATAATCCTTGGACAGTTTTCCAGCCGCCTCTTTGACCAATCTAAATAGCAAGTTGACCCCAATCGACATATTGGGCGAAAAGACGATAGGAATACTTTTTGATGCATCTTTTATCTTATTTACCTGTTCTTCCGTCAATCCCGTAGTCCCGATCACCATTGCCCTTTTGTGTCTCATCGCAAAATCCAAATGCTCTACCGTCGCCTGAGGTGTCGTAAATTCAATTAAAACGTCCGTATTTTTAATATCGTCCGGATTATCAGATACTTTGGCCTGACCAATCATACTGCCGACCTTAGGATGCGATTTCTGCTCTAATCCTACAACTATTTCGAAATCTTTATCCTCGGATGCCAAACTTAATATGCGCGAGCCCATCTTCCCCGCGCAACCACTTATGGCGAGCTTTACCATTTTCTACCTCGAAGACGTCTTTATTTTCTCGGAAAGGCCGTATGCCTTTAATGCGTTCATCAACTTTCCAAGGTTATCCTCCGACATCGGACACAAAGGAAGCCGAAGCTGGGGTTCGATCATTCCTAAAAGTCCCATCGCCGTCTTAACCGGTATGGGGTTTGTCTCTATAAACATCGCCTTTATTAAGGGCAATAATTTATAATGTAATTCCTGCGCCCCTTTTATATTACCCCCCTCAAATTCGGAGACCATCTGTGCTACGTCTTTTGGAACTATGTTGGCCACGACCGATATCACACCAGTCCCACCGATTGAGAGAATAGGCAAAGTAAGTGTGTCATCGCCCGATATTAAATCAAAATCTTTTCCGCACAATAGCTTTATTCTTGACATCTGATCTAAATTTCCGCTTGCTTCCTTTACTCCTACGATATTTTTTATCTGAACAAGTTTTGTGAACGTCTCCGGCTCTATATTTACGGCTGTTCGCGATTGGATATTATAAAGAATCAAGGGGATGTCCACCGCTTCTGCAATTGCCTTGAAATGCAGATACAGCCCTTTTTGCGTGGGCTTGTTATAATAAGGCGAGATAACTAACGCCGCATCAGCGCCTGCTTTTTTGGCATGTTTTGTAAGTTCAATCGCTTCGGCCGTATTGTTCGAGCCGGTCCCGGCGATAACTGGTATCCTTTTGCGAGCGGCCTCAATGGTAATCTCAACTACGCGTTCATGCTCTTCGAAAGAAAGCGTCGCCGATTCACCCGTCGTTCCGCAAGGCACAAGCGCAGAAGTGCCGTTCGTTATATGAAACTCGACCAAATCTCTTAATCTCTTCTCATCTACCTTTCCGTCTTTAAAAGGCGTCACCAACGCAACCATCGAACCTTTAAACATCCTACTCACCTCTCTTTCTACTTAGAAGGTATTGTCCATGGAAAACGATCTTCACGCTGCCCTCCAAATATACATTTTTAAAATTGTCGTCCGCTCTATCAAAATATATAATCAACGTCTCACCGCTTTTTGTAAGACAAGTTATGGGACTGTTTAATCCCTTTGATATTGTAGAGATAATCGCTGAGGCGACTACGCCTGTGCCGCAAGCCAAGGTCTCATCCTCAACTCCGCGCTCATACGTGCGTACTTTCAAAGAATTTCCTTTTTGAGCTTCAACGAAATTTGCGTTCGTGCCCCTCGGAGAAAATCTTTCATTGTAGCGTATCGCCCGCCCCAATCCCTTTACATCAAAGGAATCTAAATCTTCAACGAACATAACTACGTGCGGAACACCGGTATTTACGAATGAAATCTTAAAATCACCGCCTTCGATTGAAAGATTAAAATCCAATTTCAAATCACGAGGGTCCTGCATTTTAATCTTTACTTTATCGTCGGTTACACTCGCTTCAATTATTCCAGAAAGCGTATCTATTCGGATATCGCCATCTACGATTTTAGAATCTTTTGCAAATAAAGCGACGCAGCGAGCGCCGTTTCCGCACATCTCGGCTTCGCTTCCATCGGGATTTAATATCCGCATCTTAAAGTCCGCCTTCTTTGAAGGCTCGATAACCAAAAGTCCGTCCCCACCGACGCCGAAATTTCTATCGCAGATATCTTTGGCCAACGACGGCAACTCAGAGTCCGAAATCTTAGACTTGAAGTTCTCAACAATGACGAAATCGTTTCCGCTCGCTACCATCTTCGCAAATTCAATCGCTTTCATCTTAATTGTCTCGGTATAATTTCGCCTCTGGCTAAATCCGTATATTTCTCTCTTTCGCGCACAATGTAAAATTTTCCTTTTATAACCATAATCTCACAGGCGCGTGGCCGGGAATTATAATTGCTCGACATCGTAAATCCATAAGCTCCTGCGCCCATGACCGCCAGCAGTTCGCCGGGCTTAAAAATTGGTAACCTTCTATCCCTTGCTAAAACATCGCTGCTTTCACAGACCGGACCTACTACATCGGCTAATATGCGTCCATGCGGTGGCCGCCTCACAATTGGCAAGACCTCATGATACGCATCGTAGAGCGACGGTCGAATCAAATCATTCATCGCCGCATCTACAATTACAAAATTTTTTGCCGGAGTTCTTTTCATATAAGTGACTTTAGTCACCAAAATCCCGCTATTGCCGGCAATAAATCTTCCCGGCTCCAGTATCAACTTGATATCCAGTCTTTTAAGAAGGGGCATAACTGCCCTGGCGAAGCGAACTGCCGTCTGTGGGCGTTCCCTCTTGTAAATGATCCCCAGCCCTCCGCCGATATTAAGCCATTCGATTTTGACATTTCTATCTTTCAATCTGCGAATGAGAGTTACGACCTTCTTTATCGCTCGACGAAAAGGTTCGGACTCCGTAATCTGTGAACCGATATGAATATGAATTCCCTGCAGTCTTACATTAGGATAGCGTCCGCGATGCAGAAAAGTCTCTTCTACCGTTTTAAGATCAAGGCCGAATTTATTTTCCACTCTCCCGGTCGTGATAAATTTGTGGGTCCTGGGGTTAATATCCGGATTAGCGCGTAAGGCACAATCGACAATCCTGTTTAACCTGTGCGCAATCCTGTCTATCAGCGCGAGTTCAGGAAGGGACTCAACGTTAAAAAACAGAATCCCGGCTTCGATGGCGGATTCTATCTCTCTTTCGGTCTTGCCTACGCTTGCATATACTATCTTCTTAGGCTCACAGCCGACTTTAAGCGCCTTATATAATTCGCCGCCCGAAACCACATCTAGGCCGGCACCGGCATTTACGAGCGCCTTTAAAACGGCGAGGTTGGAATTCGCCTTCATTGAAAAACAGATTAGAGGATTCAACTCTTTGAAGGCTTGGGCCAATTTTCGATAATGGTCCATCAACGTCTTATAGCTATAAAGATAAAATGGCGTGCCGCAAGACGCAGCAATTTTACCTATCTTTATATCCTCGCAATATAACTCTTTTCCTCTATATTTGAATTCGTGCATTAGCTCAGCGCATCCTTCCAGCGTCTTAACTGCTTCTTTACTTGCGCGGGACTGGTTCCTCCTGAAGAACTTTTGGACAGAACCGAAACCTGCGGACTTAATAATCTGAATATATCCGACTCAAACTTGGGTGAGAATCTCTTAAGCTCGGTCAGCGTAAGCCCTGAGATTCTCTGTTTCTTACTCAGCGTCGAACTTATCAATCTGCCGACGATTGTATGCGCCCCTCTTGAATCAACTCCTTTTTTAATCAGGTATTCCGCTAAATCGGTCGCATATAAGGATTCGTCCAAAAGCGCCCTTTCGATATTACCCTTGACTATTTTAACTCCCTTTATCAACTTCGTAAAAATCGATAATGCCGTAGATATCCTTTCAACAGAATCAAACAGCGGTTCCTTGTCATATTGCATATCCCTATTATAACTTAGGGGCAATCCCTTCATCACGGTCAGCACCGCGATTAGATTCCCGTAAATTTTGCCTGCTAAACCTCTTGTTAACTCGAGAAAATCCGGATTTACCTTCTGCGGCATTATACTTGAACCTGTGCAGAACCTTTCGTCTATTTCAACGTACCCCACCTCCGGCATTGACCAGATTATCAAATCCGAAGCCAATCTCGAAAGGTGCATCGAAAGCAGGGAAAGCGAACTTAAAAATTCGATTACGTAATCCCTATCGGAAACGGCGTCGATGCTATTTTCTGAAATTTTCGAAAAACCCAATAATCCCGCCAGATATTTCCTATCTATCTTTAACGATGTGCCGGCCAATGCGCAAGAGCCCAACGGTAACACGTCGGTTGCAGCATATGCGCATTGTAAATTGCATTTATCCCTCTCCAGCATCTGGCAGTATGCCAAAATATGATGGGCCAGAAGCACAGGCTGTGCGTGTTGTAGATGGGTAAAGCCCGGGATAATAATGTCGGTATTCTTACCGGCAAAATTGACGAGCGACTTTTGTAAACCTGCGATTAAGCCGTATATCTGGCCTATCTTTTCCTTGCAATACATCCTCGTATCCAAAGCCACCTGGTCATTTCTCGACCTTGCGGTATGCAATTTCAAAGCCGCTTTGCCGACCTTCGCCTCCAAGACATTCTGTATATTCGTATGTATATCCTCGGCAGTAGGATCGTATTTAAATTTGCCGCTTTGAATCTGCCTTAAAATCTTATTTAGACCGCTTACGATAACATCGGCGTCTTTCTTAGGTATAATTTTGCACTTTCCAAGCATCTTTGCGTGTGCTATCGAACCCAAACAGTCATACTTGGCAAGCTTATAATCAAAACTTATGCTCGATGAAAAACGCTCAAATTCAGGGTCCTGTCCTTTTTTAAACCTTCCGCCCCACAACTTCTTTTTCATATATTCATCTCCTCAAAGATTATTTTTTGTAAGAGCCCTTGTACGGAAGACCCCAAATCTCGATAAAGCCCTTTGCCAGCGACTGGTCGAATACGTCGCCTTTTCCGTATGTCGCAAGTTCCTTCTTGTAGAGCGAATACGGAGATTTTCTTCCGACGACCGTGCAATGACCTTTATGGAGTCTTAACCTTACGGTTCCGTTGACGAATCTCTGAGTATCGTCCACAAATTTATCAAGGGCTTCTCTCAAAGGCGTATACCAGAGCCCGTAATAAACGAGCTCCGAATATTTTGAGGCGATAACCTCTTTGAAATGCAGAAGCTCCCTGTCCAAGACTAAACTCTCCAGTGAGTCGTGAGCGATATGAAGTGTCCAAGCCGCCGGAGCTTCATAGATTTCCCTCGATTTAATGCCCACTAGTCTGTTCTCTATCATATCACTTCTTCCGACCCCTGCGTCCCCTGCTACTCTGGAAAGTTTCGATATCAAACTTACGCCATTTATAACTTTGCCGTTTAGCTTAACCGGAACGCCCTTGTTAAATTCTATCTTCAAATAGACAGGCTTCGCCTTTGCCTTATCTATTCCCTTCGTAATCTGATATATATCTTCGTCAGGAGGATAATAAGGATCTTCCAATTTCCCACCTTCAATCGATATTCCCCAAAGATTAATATCAATCGAGTACGGCTTTTTCTTTGTTGTATCAATGGGAATATTATTCTTCTTCGCATACTCTATTTCTTCCTGCCTTGTCTTTAACTTCCATTCTCTAACGGGCGCTAAAACTTTCAAATCTGGATTCAGGGCACCTATAGATACCTCAAACCTTACCTGGTCATTGCCTTTTCCTGTGCAGCCGTGTGCTACAAAACTTGCTCTCTCTTTTTGGGCCGTCTTCACAAGCCCCTTCGCTATCAGTGGCCTTGAAAGCGCTGTTGCCAGTAAGTAACCGCTCTCATAAATCGCACCGGCCTTAAGCGCTTTAAATACAAAATCCTTCACAAATTCTTTCTTTAGATCTTCTATTACCACTTTTATCGCACCGGCCTTCAGCGCTCTCTTCTTGTATGTCGCAAAGTCCGAACGTTGGCCTACATCGGCCATATAAGCGACCACATCTAATCCCTTATCGCTTAGCCACTTCACCGCGCAGGATGTGTCAAGTCCGCCTGAATATGCCAGAACTATTTTCTCAGCCATTTTCCCCTCACGTTAATAATAAAAGTAAAATTGCTTTCTCGACATGTAGCCTATTCTCCGCTTGGTCAAATACTATCGAGTGTGGGCCATCCAAACATTCATCGGTTATCTCCTCGCCCCTGTGAGCGGGCAGACAATGCATAACGTAACATGACCCTTTCGCTTTAGAGCACAGTTTAGAATTGACCTGAAATCCTTCAAACGCCTTCGCCCTTACCTTGCTTTCCTTCTCCTGACCCATACTCGTCCATACGTCAGTGTATATTATATCCGCATCTTTAACCGCATCATAGGGGTCGTTATAACAAACTACGTTTCCCCCCGATGACTTAGCAATCTCTTTTGCCTCTTCATAAATTTCTTTCTTCGGTTCGTATCTTTTCGGCGTCGCCACGGCTAAATTCAAACCCAGTTTAGAACAGCTGTGCAAAAGCGAATTACAAACATTGTTTCCGTCGCCGACAAATGCTATTTTTACGCCTTTTAATCTTCCCAGCTTCTCTTTAATTGTAAATAGGTCCGCTAAAGCCTGACACGGATGCGATAAATCCGAAAGCCCGTTTATCACGGGTATCGTCGAATGTCTCGCAAGGCCAAGGATATCTTGGTGCCTGAAGGTACGCGCAACGATCCCGTCTAAATATCTTGACAGCGTCTTTGCTACGTCCTTTATGGCTTCCCTCTGTCCCAGCCTTATCTCATCCGGACCCAAATATATCGTATATCCTCCCAGTTGCGCCATAGCAACCTCAATGGAGACTTTCGTCCTCAACGATGGTTTTTCAAAAATTAACCCTAAGGTCTTTCCCTTTAACGGTTCTTCCTTAACCTTATCGATTTCATTTTTAAGTCTTTCGGCCAATTTGAATATCTCTCCTATTTCGTCCACCGAGAGATCTTTTATTGAAATTAAATCTTTAACCTTCACCTTGCACCTCTTTCAAAGCCTCAGCAAGAATTGAAACGGCCTTGTCTATTTCAGCGTTTTTTACAATTAGCGGCGGCATAAACCTCAAAACCTTCTTTTGCGTGCAATTTATCAATAAGCCTTTCTCGACGCACTTATCGACGATAGCTTTGCCTTCTATTTCCATCTCCACGCCTTGCATGAGACCCTTTCCCCTTACTACCTTCACAAAGGGAAAATCCTTTTTTAAGTAAGTGAGTCTGTTATATAAGTACCTGCCTCTCCTCTTCGCCTTTTCAATCAAATTGCCTTTTTCGATGGCCTCGAAAGTCGCCAAGCTTGCAGCACACGCCAGCGGATTTCCGCCAAAAGTAGACGCATGGCTACCGGGTTGTAATACATCTGCTTTATCTCTGTTGGCTATCAGTGCGCCTATAGGAAAGCCGCCTCCTAAAGTCTTTGCTAAAACCATGATATCAGGCGTTATATTGTAGTGTTGATAGCAATACATCTTGCCGGTCCTTCCCATACCGGTCTGAATTTCGTCAAATATCAGAAGAAGTCCCTTCTCATCGCAAAGTTGCCTTAAACCATTCATGAATTCTTCGGATGCAACGTTAATCCCGCCTTCGCCCTGAATAGGCTCAACCATTATTGCAATCGTCTTATCGGTTACCTTGGATTTAACCGCTTCTAAATCGTTAAATGGCGCGTGGACAAAACCTGACGGAAGAGGGGCAAAGCCCTCTTGATATTTAGGTTGTCCGGTCGCTGCCACCGCTGCCAAAGTCCTTCCGTGAAAAGAATTCTCCATCGTTATGATTTCGTATCTGGATGGATGACCGACTTTCCTGGCCAATTTTATCGCTCCCTCAACCGCTTCAGCGCCGCTGTTACAGAAGAAGACCTTTCCGTCAAATGAGGTCTCGACTATCTTCTTTGCCAAGAGGCCTTGTAATTCATTATAATAATTGTTCGAAACATGAATTATCTTCTTCGCTTGTTCCCTTATCGCGGCGACTACCATCGGATGGCAATGCCCAAGCCCTGAAACTGCCCAGCCAGGAAAAAAATCCAAAAATTCCCTTCCCTCGATGTCGTATGCCTTAATGCCCTTGCCCCTAACCATAACCAGCGATGCCCTCGCATATGTCGGCATCACATATTCGTAATACAAACTCATCGTCTCTTCCGTAAGCGTCATCTTATTATCTCCGTCCCAATTCCCCTGTCGGTAAAAATTTCAAGTAATATAGCATGGCTTGTTCTGCCATCGATTATATGCGTCTTTTTAACGCCCTTGTTTAAAGCTGTTACTGCTGCTTTTACTTTTGGGATCATACCCGCCTGTATTATATTTCTTTTAATCAAATCCTCTGCCTCGGTTATGGTCAACGTCGGAATTAAAGTCTCTTCGTCTGACTCATCTCTTAAAATCCCTTTAGTATCCGTGAGTAAAACTAATTTTTCCGCCTTTAATGCCGCTGCAATTTCGCAGGCGGCTTGATCCGCATTGATATTAAAAACGCAGCCTGTAGTTCCAATACCTATCGGCGAAATCACGGGGATAGTGTCTGATTCAAACATCTTTTTAATCGGGCTTGTATTTATCGAACTTATCCTGCCTACCAAACCCATATCTTTACCTTTATGTTTTAGCTTCCTTGCTTTAATTATCTTATCGGCTTTTCCGCAAAGCGGCTTTGCATTGCCGCCTAATTCTTTTATGTGGTTTGCTATTTCGGCATTCGCCTCATCGAGCATCTCTTCTACAATCTTCATAGTCTTCGCATCGGTAACCCTTAAGCCGTCGACGAATTTCGGCTTCAATCCCGCTTGTCTCATCTTCTCGCTTATACGCGGCCCGCCACCGTGAATTAAAACCGGATTTATTCCGACCGAACCTAGAAATATGATATCCTCCAATACCGCCTTGACGATATCCTTATCCTCCATCATGCTGCCGCCGGCTTTAATGACTGCCGATGTACCTTTAAACCTTCTTATATACGGCAACGCCTCTATTAATACGTCTGCCTTCTTAATTATATCTTGCATTAATTTTTATGTATTCCTCAGTTAAATCGCACGTCCACGATGCCGCTGAATTACTGCCGCAATTTAAATCGAGCGTGATTATGATTTCTCTCTTTCTTAATGAACGTCTAATTTTAGGCCTAACCTTATCGATTACATTGCCGCCGTCTACTATCTTAATCCTATTTAAATAAATATCCAACTTGGATTCGTCGAATTTGACTCCCGATGCGCCAGCTGCGCTTGCGATCCTTCCGATATTGGGGTCCTCTCCAGCGATTGCGGTCTTGACGAGATTCGAATTTGCGATCTGCTTTGCCATCCTTTTGGCATCGCTTAAACTTCTGGAGCCCTTGACATTAACCTCAATAAATTTGGTTGCGCCTTCTCCGCCCCTTACAATCTCTTTTGCCAAATATGAAGTAACGTAATTTAACGCATCGCTAAAAATTCTGTGCTCACGGGATAGATATCTTATCTCGGGACCGCCCGCAAGGGAATTCGCCAAAATTAAAACCATATCGTTCGTGCTCATATCTCCATCGACGGTTATCGTATTAAACGAGCTTTCAACCGAATCTCTCAAAGAGCGTCTCAATGCCCTCAATCCTATATTAGCGTCGGTTGTTAAAAAACATAACATGGTTGCCATATTAGGGCAGATCATGCCCGCACCTTTCGCTATGCCACCTAACTTTACCGTCTTTTTTCCTATATTTATTGCAACTGCGATTCTTTTCGGACGTGTGTCGGTGGTCAGAATCGCTTGTGCGGCTTTAAGTTCCTTTGCCTTGCTTAATCCTTTAACTAATTTCGCAATTGCCGACTTTATTTTTCCGGTCGGCAGTGGCTTTCCGATCAAGCCGGTCGATGCTACAAGGACGTCGTCCTCGCTAATCCACAAAGATTTGGAAATAGCTTTTGCGATATCTATCGCCGCTTTAAGGCCGCTTTTACCCGTCAGGCAATTGGCGTTTCCGCTATTTATAACTATCGCCTGCGCCCTGCCATTCTTTATATGAGCTTTTGAAACCTTAAGGGGTGCTGCCTTCAATTCGTTCGTTGTAAAAACTCCTGCGGCAAGGGCAGGCACCTTCGAAACAATCAAAGCTAAATCAAGCTTTCCCTTCTTTATTCCGCTCTTTACGCCATTGGCAATAAATCCTTGGGGCGCCGTTACAGAACCTGTGATTGTCTTCATTTATATCAAACCCAGAGTCTCTTTGAATCCGCACATTATATTCATGTTTTGCACCGCTTGAGATGAGGCGCCCTTCCAGAGGTTATCGATTGAGGTTATTACGATTGCTTTCTTACCATCGACTCTCACCCCTATGTCGCAGTAGTTCGTATCATAAACGTCTTTCGTCCCCGGGTATTTCCCCTCATCCAAAACCCTAATGAATACTTCATCCTTATAAAATGTTCTGTAAATTTTTATCACATCTTTGGTGGTTAATGGTTCTTTTAAAATAAAATATATCGTCGATAAAATTCCCCTGTTCATAGGTACCAGGTGCGGCGTAAATGTAACCTCTATCTTTGACTTCGCTAATTTCGACAGCTCTTGGTTTATCTCCGGCATATGCTGATGTTGATTTACCTTATACGCCCTGAAATTCTCATTTGCTTCGGGGAAATGTAAAGCCAACGTCGAGCTCCTTCCGGCGCCGGATACGCCCGATTTTGCATCTATTATTATCTCGTTTGCTTCTACGAGGTTTTTCTTTACCATCGGCGCACAGCCCAATATTGCACCCGTCGGGTAACATCCCGGGTTCGCCACAAGTTTCGCCTTCTTAATCTCCTTTCTGTAAAATTCGGGAAAGCCGTAAACGCTCGCTGTCAAAAATTGAGGGCTCGTATGCTTTACCCCATACCAACTTTCATATTCCGATTTAATCCTCAGCCTATAATCTGCGCTTAAATCCACCACCCTTTTGCCGAGTTCCAAAAAATTCGGTGCAACCTCCATGGAAACTCTATGCGGGAGTGCCAAAAATATAAAATCCGCTGCTTTTGAAACCTCTTTTACATCTAATTCGCCGCAGATTAAGTCTATTTGCCCTTTTAATATCGGGAACACATTCGATATAGGTTCCGGCTTTTCTATCTTGGCGCTCAGCGATGTTATCTTTATCTTTGGGTGCCTCAACAATATCTTTATTAATTCTTGGCCAGCATAACCTGTTGCCCCAACAATCGCTACTTTCAACTTTCCCTTTGTCATTTTTTTATCCTTTCTAACTTATAGCGAATAAAACAATTATAAAGTAAAACGCCTATTCCGTCAAGCGTTTTCTCGTCGGAATAGGCGTTATCGTTTAGTCCATTGGAAACGCTTGCGAGCCCCCTTTTGACCGTACTTCTTTCGCTCTCGCATCCGCGGGTCGCGAGTCAATAATCCACCGCTTCGCAAAACCGATCGAAGGTTAGGGTCGGTCTGAATCAATGCGCGTGCAATTCCAAGGCGGACCGCACCCGCTTGGCTTGAAACTCCGCCGCCTTCGACTCTTGCGATTACATCAAACTTATTTGCGGTCTGTGTTATATCAAACGGTTCTTTGAGGGCCATTCGCAATGTCTCCCTTGGAAAATAGTTATCTATCGTCCTTTCGTTTATGGTAACCTGTCCGGAGCCGGGCATTAAAAATACCCTGGCTACCGCTTCCTTCCTCCTGCCCGTGGCAGAATATTTTCCCTGTCCTTGCATCTTTCTCCTAATCTATATCTTTAAAGGTTCCGGCTTTTGCGCTGAATGCGGATGTTCGGCGCCTTCGTAAACTTTCAATTTCATTAACGCTGCCTTTCCAACCTTATTCTTGGGCAGCATCCCTTTAACAGCATGTATTATAACATACTTGGGCTTCTTTTTCAAGACCGTTTCCAGAGTTTCTATTTTAAGCCCATCCGGATAACCCGAAAATCTTTTATAGGTCTTTTCCGCCAGTTTTTTACCGGTTACCCTGATCTTTGCTGCATTTATCACGATTACGCCATCGCCTGTATTTAAGTCCCTGCGAAATATAGACTTATGCTTGCCATACAGGATCTTAGCTACCTCTACGGCAAGCCTTCCTAAAACTTTGCCTTTGGCGTCAACTACATACCATTTCTGTTTAAGTTCGCTGCTCTTTGGCATATGAATAGTCCTTGCTAACCTTTTCAGGAAACGATAATTTTAACACAAAATTACGCTTTGTCAAGCAAAAATTTATACCCTAACTTACTCCTCTATCTCAAACCGATTATTACAATTAAGGCACTCATAGATAGACATTTCGTAGTGTGGTTCTATAAAACGCGTATTTTTACTCCCGCAGAAAGGACATTCAACCCCAGCTTGCCAGTCATTCATATTTTTTAATTAGCGTTGTTAACGCAAACCTTCCTTAGTAAGAAAGACCTTGAAAAAACAGAAGAGCAAAAGCGATAAGATAAATCCCCACGAGATAATTAAGAATATCCAGCCGCCTGAATTCATTATACTATTCTGCCCCCTTTCATCGCAAGTGATTTTCTTCGGCGCCAGGCGATATTTACAAGTATCGCCAGCACCAAAAATAGTCCCACTAACATAAGCCTTGTCACAAGGACATATATTTTATTGGCGGGATCAACGTTTTTCATCAGGATAGTCGGTATCCCCTCCTGGTAGAACCAGAATCCCAAGATGCAAAATAGAAATGTCGGCGTTATATACTTCATGATGAACTTATAAATTAACGGAATTCGTATTATCGCCCCGTGATGTATCTCCTCCCAGGCTTTATCGATGCCGAATATCCACGTAAATAGAAACGTCTCAACGGTAGCGAACAATACCAGGCAAAATGTCCCGCCCCAAAAATCGAGCTCGTTCACAATGCCTTTTCCCAATAAGAATATCGCCGGCTGGCAAAGTATAAAACTAACTATAGCAAAAATTCGTACCGCTTTATTTCTATCGATATTGAAC
>Ga0111183_1064_pt1 | contig 17100 bp, 16 predicted proteins | sample DeeMarSWOR324_28_FD_80238 | JGI IMG/M metagenome (GOLD analysis project Ga0111183, IMG submission 80238) | Omnitrophica WOR_2 bacterium SM23_29 | reverse complement strand
AAAAATTTTAGGATTTCAGAATTGGCGTTAAGGGTTAGGGAAGCTTTAAGGGAAGTCGGCATAGATATAAAGATTATAACCGATTATAGGTATAAGGGCGTTAGAAATTATAGGGTTTCGGGCGAGAAGATTCAAAAGGTATTGGACATAAGGCCGGTTATCTCTGTTGAAGAATCTGTTAAAGAGATGGTGGATAAGGTCAGGGAATACGAATATACCGATTTCGACAATCCGAAGTACTATAACATCCGCTGGTTGAAGTTTCTGGAGGATGCCGATGAGGTTATAAAACGCACCGGCTCAATCTTTGATTTACCAAAAAAGTAGGAGACGAGGAACAAGGATGAAGATAATAGTGATAGGCGCCAATGGGCAGTTAGGAAGCGATTTGGTAAGCGTATTGAAAGGCGGTGAGATAATTCCCCTAACCCACAGCGATGTTGAGATATCGGAATTAAAGAGCGTATCTAATATGTTTGAGAAATATAAGCCCCAAATAGTCATAAATACTGCGGCGTTCCATAATGTGCCGGAATGCGAAAAAAACGAGCTTAAGGCATTTATGGTTAATGGGTTGGGAGCTAAATACCTCGCTCAAAATTGCGTAGCACATGACTGTGTACTCCTCCATATCAGCACCGATTACGTATTCGACGGCAGGAAAGATAGCCCCTATTTGGAAGATGATACGCCAAATCCCTTAAATGCGTACGGGATCAGTAAATTAGCAGGCGAACACTTTATCAGATCTATAACGGAAAGATACTTTATTGTAAGGACCTGCGGCCTTTACGGCATTCATAAGTGTAGAGCCAAAGGCGGTAATTTCATTGACACGATGTTAAAACTTTCAAAGGAGAAAGAGGAGATAAAAGTGGTTGGCGACGAATATCTGACGCCAACATACACTCTGGACCTGGCAAATCAAATCAGCGAATTGATTAAGACGGATTCGTACGGGCTATACCATATTACAAATGAGGGTTCTTGTTCCTGGTATGAGTTCGCGAAGGCAATTTTCGATATTTTAGATATAAAAGTCAACTTAAAGGAGATAGGCCATAAAGAGTTTTATTCAACTGTAAAAAGGCCGCCTTATTCGGTGCTTGAAAATAAAAGACTAAAATCCCTTGGTATAAACAAGATGAGAAATTGGAAAGACGCGTTACAGAGGTATCTTCTTGAGAGAAAGAGGTTAAACCTAATTTAGAATGAAGGTCTTATTCATAGTTCCATATCCGACGGAAGGACCTAGTAATCGATTCAGGGTTGAGCAATATTTACCACATTTAAGTAATAGAGGTATAACTTATTCTATAAGGCCATTTTATAGCAGTTCCATTTACAAGATTCTATATAAGAAAGGCTACTATATTAGAAAGGCGGTGTCTTTGTTCTTCTTTATGTTGCGAAGGGTTCGCGATGTTTTTAGCGCGAGATATTACGATATAATCTTCATTCATAGAGAGGCGTACCCTTTTTCCGGCTATATTTTTGAATGGCTTTTTAGAATTTTCGGGGGAAGATTAATTTACGATTTCGACGATTCGATATTCCTTAAAAAGCCAAAAAAGTTGAAAAATATTATAAGTATGAGCGATTGCGTTATCGCCGGCAATGAATTTTTGAAAAATTACGCTTCTCAATATAATAGCAAGGTGCTGGTCTTACCGACCTGTATAGATACGCAAGTTTACAAACCTAAGCTAAAATCGGCGCATAAGGATAAGGTTGTTATCGGCTGGATCGGGACCTCTTTTACGTCGATATATTTGGATTTATTGAAGGACGCTTATGAGACCTTGGCAGATAGATATAAGAACATAGAATTTAGAATAGTCGGAGGCGATTTTAAGAATTCTAACTTGCCTGTCATCTGCAAAGAATGGTCGTTAGAATCGGAGGTCGCCGATCTCCAAGAATTTGATATCGGAGTTATGCCTTTATTCGACGATGATTGGGCGCGAGGTAAATGCGGTTTTAAGATAATCCAATATATGGCTATAGGAATTCCAACTGTGGCTTCTCGTGTAGGGATGAATGTAGAAATAATCGAAGACGGCAAAGATGGCTTCTTGATAAACGGTAAAGAAGACTGGATAAATAAGCTTTCGCTTTTAATTGAAGACAGGCAATTAAGAGAAGATATGGGCAGGTATGGCAAGGCAAAGGTTGAAAGATTATATTCCGTTGAAGCCAATAAGCACAAGTATATAGATATATTAGAAGAGCTGCATAAATCGGGAAACTAAAATGTGCGGAATATGTGGGATCGTGAATATAACTAAAGGGCGCATAGATGAAGAGGTTGTCAGGGCGATGACCCAGGCAATGGCGCATCGCGGTCCTGATGACGAGGGAATATATTCTACTAAAGGAGCCTGTTTGGGGCATAGAAGGTTGAGTATCATAGATATTTCTAGTGCTGGACATCAGCCTCTATCCAATGAGGATAAGACTATCTGGCTCATTATTAACGGCGAGATTTATAACTATAAGGACTTAAGGAACGAATTAGAAAAGAAGGGCCATATATTTAGTTCTCATTCGGATGCCGAAGTTTTAGTTCATCTTTATGAGGAGAAAGGCAAAGACTGCGTAAGTTCGTTAGTTGGGATGTTCGCTTTCGCCATATGGGATTCGCGAAAAGAGCTGCTTTTCTTAGCCCGTGATCGCATCGGCAAAAAGCCGCTTTTATATGCTTATGCAAATGGAAATTTATGTTTTGCGTCTGAGTTTTCAGCGCTTTTAAAGAGCAACTTAATTAAAAAAGAGATTAATCTGGAGGCGTTAGATTATTATTTGACATTCGGCTATATTCCAGCACCTTTAACCATATATAAAAATGTCTTCAAACTGATGCCCGCGCATATCTTGATGTTCAAAAATGGAGAGGTAAATATAGAAAGGTATTGGCAATTGGATTATAAGAAGAAGATCGATATAACCGAGGATGAAGCCGAGAGAGAAATTCTTAAGTTGCTTTTTGACGCCGTGAAAGTGCGTTTATACAGCGATGTTTCGTTGGGGGTATTTTTGAGCGGGGGAATCGATTCAAGTATGATAGTGGGCTTGATGTCTCAGGTATATAAGCAGAGGATTAAAACCTTCTCAATAGGTTTCGATGAGTCGGATTACAATGAATTAAGATATGCAAGAAATATTGCGAAACTTTTTAATACCGAACATAAGGAATTTATCGTCGAGCCAAAAGCGCTCGATGTATTGCCTGCGCTCGTCGAGCACTACGGCGAACCCTATGCTGACCCCTCATGTATACCTACTTATTACGTATCAAAGTTGAGTAAGCAATACGTGACCGTCGCCTTAAATGGCGATGGCGGAGATGAACTATTTGCTGGATATGAGCGCTATCAGGCGATGCTACATTCAAAAGTTTTTGATAAACTTTCACCGTTTTTAAGAAGGACAACAAGTGCTTTATTCGTTAATGCTATCCCAGAGTCGCTCGACGGCAGAAAACTCGTAAGAAAGATAAAAAGATTTTTCGAGGCGACATCGCTTCCAATGTATAAAAGATACATTAAGTGGATCGGGATATTAGATGACGATTTAAAAAGAGCGCTCTATTCACAAGATTTTATGACTTCCACCGCTGATTTTACCACCGGCGATTTTTTTAAGGATTGCCTTTCTGATTCGCATAATTTGGGGCTGGTTGATAAATTAATGAAATTGGATATGCTGACATATTTGCCTGGCGACCTTTTGGTCAAGGTAGATATTGCAAGTATGGCAAATGCACTGGAGGCACGCTCGCCATTTCTTGACCATCGCCTCATGGAGTTTGGAGTATCACTGCCGCCGTATTTCAAATTAAGGGGGATTACAAGGAAATATATTTTAAAAAAGATCGCCGCAAAATTTATACCTCGGGCAAATATCCATAGGACCAAGCAAGGGTTCGGGATCCCCATCGGTCAATGGTTTAGGACCGAATTAAAAGATTATCTTTGTGATAATTTACTTAGCCCCAGTTTTCTTAAGAGGGGCTACTTCAACTCGAAAGCGGTCAAGGAAATGGTCGACCTTCATCTTTCTAAACAAAAAGATTATAGCTTTCAACTCTGGGCACTTCTTATGTTTGAATTGTGGTATCGCAAATTTATGGAGGATAAGTGAAAAGGATAAAATTTTTAGCGTTTTTTATAATTTTGACTTTGGTAGCCGGTCTTTTTATTTTAAATATCGAAGTTACGACCCGACAGGGGATCAATTATAAAGTCCATACTCTGAAGATGCCATTATATCTTAAAATTTTAGACTTTTATGACCGGCACTATAATTACAAATTGTTAGCTCATAGAATTACCAAGGGAAGAACTACTGAGGATGAAAAGGTAATGGCAATTTTCAGGTGGACCATCGAAAATATTTCTAAACAGCCCCGGGAGCTTAAAACGGTGGATGACCACGTCTGGCATATCATCGTTCGCGGATACGGGACCCTTGACCAATTTTCGGATGCGTTTACCACTTTATGCAACTATGCCGGAATAGATGCGCTCTTTTTGCGTCTTTTAAATAAAGACGGAACTTCCAAATTCACTTTTTCATTTGTGAGAATAAACAAAAGATGGCGTGTATTCGATCCGTATAATGGAACGTATTTTGTAACTGAAGGCGGAAGTTTAGCATCTATTGAAGAAATAGCCAATGGTAATTGGATAGAAAAAAATATTCCTGATTTCAAAAAGCCCAATCGTAAATATTCCGATTATTTCGATGGAATTTCGACTATAGATTTTGAGGAGGCACATAAGACGGCTAGGGCAAATATTCAATCGCCGATTAATAGACTGATATACGGAATAAAACATAAACAGAATAAAAAGAAGCCAGATTTCGAGGATCATAATTGGACAGATGAGTAACGGTGCAGATATAATTTTGATTTATCCTAAGACTGGAATGGATTTTGGATCCACGGTTGCACCGCCTCATTCGCTTTTAACGATTGCTACCCCGCTGAATAAAGAGGGATATAAGATTAGGATAATCGACCAGAGGGTTGATAGAAATTGGATTTCTCACTTAAAGGATGCGTTGAAGACAAAGCCCGTTTGTGTCGGAGTTTCCTCGATGACAGGCACACAGTTACATTTTGCTATCGAGTCTGCAAAAGTCGTCAGAAGCTGTACTAACGGCAAAATACCTATAGTCTGGGGTGGTCCACATCCGTCCATTTTACCGGAGCAGACCTTAAAGAGTGAGTATGCCGATATAGTTTGTATTGGAGAAAGCGACATCACTTTTTCAGAACTTGTAAAGGTTATCGCGGCACGGAGACCTCTGTCGACAATAAAAGGCATCGCCTTTAAGGACGGCAGTCAAATCGTAAAGACGCCTCCTGCTCCCTTGATCGATATCGAAGATCTTTTACCTTTGAGGTGGGAATTGGTCGATGTCGAAAACTATGTACATCCTGATATGTATCTCAAGAAAAGTCCTCGGACTCTAGATATAGGTCAGACAAGCAGAGGTTGCCCATTTAACTGCGGCTTTTGTTGTAGTGCCAGCTTAAGGATGAGAAAATGGCGAGCTATGTCCGCTAAACGAAGTTTAGAGATGATTATAGAAGCGGTGAAAAGATTCAAACTAAATGGGATTTGGATACGGGACGATGAATTTTATATAGATAGAGAAAGAGCTAATAAGATATGCGAGGGGATAATCAGGGAAAATTTGAATATTAATTGGTATACGTCTGGAACGAGGGTCGATGTCTTTAATAGAGCTTCCGACGAACAAACAGCTCTCCTCAAAAAAAGCGGAGCATATGTTTTAAAATTTGGTGCTGAATCGGGCTCGGATAGAGTTCTTAAGTTGATGAATAAGGACATAATTGTGGAGGATACTATTAAGGCTAACCTAAAAGCAAAAAGGCACGGCATCATACCCGCTTTTGCTTTAATGGTGGGCTTTCCAACCGAAACGTTTGAGGAGATGAATAAGACTATCGATCTGGCCTTTAGGCTTAAAAAGGATAATCCCAGCGCTTTATTTGAGACCATGGCTATTTATACCGCTTTACCCGGGACTCCTATGTATGATTTAGCACTTCAAAATGGCTTAAGACCTCCGGAGCGCCTGGAAGGATGGATTGACTGGAATTTCGATGAATATGATTTAATCGGAAAAAGGATTCCCTGGTTTAATTATAAAGACAGAAATAAGGTAGGAAATATCTGCTATATGAGCATCTTGGGTAACGCTATTCCTAATGCGATTGATAGCATCGACAATGTTTTTATTAGGTATCTATTAAAAATTCTCTATGCCCCAATAAGTTATTATTACCGCTTAAGATTGAAGCGAAAAAATTATACATTTACTGCCGATTTGGCAATTATCAGGTATCTTAGAAATAAGATTTTTTATAGGAGCTATATGATATTGAAATGAAAGTAACGTTAATTATACCGACACTTAATGAATTGGGCGGCATGAAAGTGATTATGCCGAGGATCAAAAAAGAATGGTATGATCAGCTGATAGTAATTGACGGGGGTTCTACTGACGGCACAATCGAATACGCAAAGGAAAATGGTTATTTTGTCTACGTTCAGAAAGCAAAGGGGTTGAGGCAGGGATTAAGGGAAATCTGGCATATGGTGATAGGAGATGTCGTAGTTACTTTTAGCCCCGATGGCAATTGCATTCCGGAACTTATTCCTGATTTAATTAAAAAGATGGAAGATGGCTATGATATGGTTATACTTTCTCGTTACGCCAAAGGCGCCAAAAGTCTTGACGACGATATAGTAACAAAATTTGGTAACTGGATGTTTACTACTATGATAAATGTGCTCTTTGGGGCACGTTATACCGATGCCTTAGGGATATATCGCGCTTATAAAAAAGACCTAATCAATAAACTGCATATAGATAGGGAAGCACAATTCTTAAAATTAGCAGAACGAAGGGGTATCTTGATAGGTTGGGAACCGCAGCTTTCTATTAGGTGTGCTAAAAGAAGATTAAGGGTTACAGAAATTCCCGGAGATGAACCGGCCAGGATATATGGAGAAAGAAAGATGAGACCTTTCGCATCGGGATCCATAATGCTGGCGCAGATCGTCTATGAAATTTTTGTCTGGAGGTAATCAGCCTAATGAAGAATGTCTTTAGTCCAGAAAAGATCGATGTCCTTATATTATGCGGAGGAGAGGGAAAGCGGCTTCGGGGCATTATAGAGGATAGACCTAAACCGATGGCCGAGATAAGGGGTCGCCCTTTTTTAGATATTCTAATCGATTACATTGCAAGTCAGGGGTTTCGGCGCTTCATTCTCTGCGCAGGTTATAAAGGTGAAATTGTAAGGCGATATTATAAAAATAAACATGGTTCTTTGAATATCCTGGTCTTAAAAGAGTCGAAACTATTAGGGACAGCAGGTGCGATCAAGAATGCTGAATCTATAATTAAAAGTAATCCATTCTTGGTCATGAATGGGGATTCATTTTGTTCGTTGGATTTACACAAATTTATAAATTTTCATAAAGAGAAAAAGGCATCTTTTTCAATGGTCCTCGTCAACACAAAGGCGAACAAGGATTACGGAGTAGTTAATATTGATAGCTCAAGGCGAATTATCAGCTTTAGTGAAAAAATTAAGGCGAAAAAAGGCGTTCTTATAAATTCCGGGATTTATTTATTTGGAAAAAGAATCTTTTCTGTAATCGAAGCTGGAAAAAAGTTATCGCTGGAATGCGATATCTTTCCGAGAATCGTTGCCGAAGGATTTTATGGATATGTAACGAAGGGAAGGTTTATAGATATAGGTACTCCGGATAGATACGAAAGGGCAAAAGGGAGGTTTAGACTATGTCATCCGAAAAAGTTGATTTATTAATTATAAAGCCGGGCAGCCAGAAAGAATTGTATGGCGAGCTAAGTGAAACCCTGACGGGTTTAGAACCTCCTCTTTGGGCGGCTTTGCTTGCTGCGTTTGTGAGGGAGAGGGGATTTGAGGTTAAATTAGTGGACGCTGAAGTTACACCGGAATATCTTTTGCCCGCTATCACCGAATATTCAGCGGGACTCATCGCTATAGTAGTATCAGGCACGAATCCCTCCGCTTCTACAATGAATATGGTTGGCGCTAGAGCGATCTTAGAAAAGATAAAGAGCGTCGATTCGGATGCGCCTACGATTTTAACGGGACTTCATCCTTCCGCTTTGCCTGAAAGGACGATGAAGGAAGAGTCCGTATCTATCGTATGTCAAGGGGAGGGGTTTTACACTTTAGTAGACTTACTTTCCCACGTTCCCTATAAAGATGTTAGAGGATTGTGGCGTCGCGATTCCGGTAAAGTTTTGTCGAATCCCCCAGCTGATTTGATAAATCTCAGCGAACTACCTGTACCTGCCTGGGATCTCTTGCCCATGGACAAATACAGGGCTCACAATTGGCATAGTTGGTCAAACAAAAATCAAAGCACCCCCTACGGAACTATTTATACCAGTTTAGGCTGTCCATATAATTGTTCGTTCTGCTGTATTAATGCCATATTTGGAAAACATAAAATAAGATATCGAGACCCTAAATTGGTGATAAATGATATAGATTATCTTGTAAAGAATTATGGAGTAAAAAATATTAAGATAATAGATGAGATGTTCGCTTTGAATGAAGGCCATGTTACTAAACTTTGCGATCTAATTATAGAGCGAAAATACGATTTGAATATATGGGCTTATGCCAGGGTAGATACCCTTAGCGATAAGATGCTCAAAAGCATGAAGCAAGCAGGATTTAATTGGCTTGCTGTGGGTTTTGAATCAGGCAGCAAAAAAATTCGAGACGGCGTTACCAAAGGCAGGTTCGGAAACGAAGAGATGCTGAAGATCGTCAGGAAGATTCGGGAAGCTGGTATAAACATAGTTGGGAACTTTATTTTCGGCCTTCCGGATGATGATCCGGAGACGATGCGCGATACTTTAAATATGGCAAAAGAGCTAAATTGTGAATATACAAATTTTTATGTTTGTATGGCACATCCAGGTTGCCGACTCTACGAAGAATCAAATCCGACAGACCTACCTAATTCGTGGCTCGGTTTTTCACAGTTTGGGTATGAGACTAGCCCATTGCCTACTAAATACTTGCGACCGGAAGAGATTTTGCGATTTAGAGATAATGCTTTCAAAGAATTTTACACAAGCGAGAATTACCAAAAAATGATATATGAGAAATTTGGAGAAGCTACTCTTCAGAATATCAAAGAGATGTTGAAATATAAATTAAAAAGGAGATTATTAGGCGATTGAGCTTGGAAATAAGAGAAAGAAGGTTAATCTACTATTTGAGTGTAAGGCCCGCCGAAATACGGATTGCCAGCCGAAATACGGATTGCCAAAGTTAGTCTAATATAAAGATTGACAGGTAAGTGGCATTGTGTTATAATTATTTAAAATGTTTTAAATAACAGGTTTGTTATTCAGTTATATGTATTTTTATATTTAAGCGGCAAGCCCCTCTCATTAGATGAGATAGCAGAGGCGCTTGGAGTAAGCAAGGGCAATGTCAGCATAAATATACGTGAACTTGAGAGATGGGGAGCAGTTAAGAATATCTGGGTTAAAGGCTCAAGAAAGGACTATTATGAAGCCGAGCCGAATGTAAAAAGGGTCTTTTTGAATAAGGTTAAGTCCGCTTTAGAAAAGAGGATACAGGAGACCTCAAATTTGATAAACGAATTTAGCGAGAACATTCATTCCAACAATAGCAATTTGTCGGATGAGAAGAGGGCTTCGATGAAGGTATATGAAGAGCGTCTGAAGAAGATAGAGGAACTTAAAAATTTGGCCTCTAAGGCGCTGAGCATTGCGGATAAATTGTTTTAAGCGGGCAAAGGAAATTAACAAATGTTAGAGTTGTCGCTAGGAATAATAGTAGCAGTAGTTATTTTTGCTTTTTTGTTTGAATATATTGATTCGACGCTAGGCATGGGTTATGGGACGACGTTAACGCCCATACTTTTAATTTTTGGCTTTAAGCCGTTGCAAATAGTCCCAGTAATTTTGTTGTCAGAGTTAATTACAGGATTATTAGCAGCATTTTTCCATCATCGCGAGGGCAATGTGAACCTTAAACCTAAGACGATCGATTTATCAATAATTATAGGTGAGCTAAAATCTATAGGATTTATCAATAGCTTACGAAGGGGCCTACCCGTACACCTTAAAGTAGCCATCCTTTTAGCCGTTCTGAGTATCGTCGGCACGGTTGCCGCAGTTTTCGTCGCAATCAATATTCCAAAGTTTTGGTTGAACCTTTATATCGGCTGTGTCGTCCTCTCAATGGGAATAATAATTCTTTTCACTATGAATAAAAGTTACAGATTTTCAAAGAAGAAGATCGCTGCTTTGGGTTTGGTCGCCTCTTTTAATAAAGGTATTAGTGGCGGCGGTTATGGGCCTATAGTGACCGGAGGTCAAATCTTATCAGGGATTGAAGCCAAGAGCGCAGTGGGAATTACTTCTTTAGCCGAGGGCTTAACTTGCGCCGTAGGGGTACTCACTTATATTTTGGCTTCAAAAAATCCTATCGATTGGAAATTGGCACCTTATATTATTATTGGAGCCGTACTTTCCGTTCCCTTTTCCGCCGTAAGCATCAAGAAAATACAGACAAAAAGATTAAAGCTGATAGTAGCTTTACTTACGATTATACTTGGCACAGTTACTTTAATAAGAATACTCAGATGACACATTAAAAGGAGCGATGTTATGTTAAAAGAAAAAAATATAGTGTGGCATCCTCATAGGGTAAGTCAGGAAGATAGAGAGAACATAAAAAAACATAAATCCTGCACGATCTGGTTTACGGGGTTGCCGTCATCAGGCAAATCTACCATTGCTCACGAGCTCGAATACAAGCTTAATCGTAGCGGAATACACACCTATGTTTTGGATGGGGATAATATAAGACATGGGTTAAACAAAAATTTAGGTTTTAGCAGAGAAGACCGCAAGGAAAATATAAGGAGAATCGGGGAAGTGGTAAAACTTTTTGTTGACGCTGGCATAGTGACCGTTGCCGCATTCATATCCCCCTTCAGAGAAGACAGAGAAGCGGTGAGAAATCTTCTAAAGGATGGCGAATTTATAGAAATATATACCAAATGCCCAGTCGAGGTGTGCATGGAGCGCGACCCGAAGAATTTATACAGGAAAGCAATGGCTGGAGAAATAAAAGAGTTTACGGGCGTAAGCCATCCCTACGAAGAACCTCTTAAGCCTGAGATCGTGCTTGAGGCAGATAAATTATCAGTGGAGGAAAGCGTTAATAGGATATTGGCTTATTTAAGCTCTTATAAGATCATTAACGCTGAGAGATAAAATGAATAATCCGTACGGAAGGGAACATCTTGTTAGCGCCGTCGTAACATCGTCTAAGGAACGTCAGAATTTACTCCAAGAAGCCAGGCGTCTTAAATCGTTAGTCGTTCCCGACAGATTCCTTTCCGATTGCGAAATGCTGGCAATCGGTGCTTTTACGCCTCTGGACGGTTTTATGGACGAAGCGGAGATCGATTCGGTATTAAAAAGTCTTTGTCTTCCAAACGGCCTTATTTGGGGTATACCGATCGTTATCTTAGCATCTAAAGAGCAGGCGTCGACTATAAAGTTAAAAGAAAGAATTGCCCTTTTGGACAAAGGGCGCAGGGTAATCGCTATAATGCAGGTTACCAGTAAGTTTAAATACCCCAAAGATAAATTTTGCAAAGAGGTATTTAAGACTTTAGATCCCGCGCATCCGGGCGTGAGAGCGATTAAAGACAGCCCCGATATGTTCCTTGCAGGCCCTGTAAAGCTTTTAAATCGTCCATCAAGAAATGAAATTCCGCCATCATATTACCTGGACCCTGCTCAGACAAGAGAAGAATTCAAGAAGAGAAAGTGGTCTACGATAGTAGCCTTCCAGACAAGAAATCCAATTCACAGAGCCCATGAATTTTTGATTAAATGCGCCTTAGAATCGGTGGATGGTGTTCTAATTCACCCTTTAGTAGGAGAGACCAAACCCGATGATATCCCGGCGGCGATAAGGGTTAAATGTTATGAGGTTTTAATCAAAAACTATTTTAATGCCGAGAGGGTGGTTATGTCGGTGTTGTCTACCTTCATGCGTTATGCGGGGCCGAGAGAAGCCCTAAATCATGCCATAATAAGAAAGAACTATGGGTGTACGCACTTTATTATTGGAAGAGACCATGCAGGCGTCGGCAACTACTATGGACCGTATGAAGCGCAGGAATTATTTTCATCCTGTGCCGAGAAAATAGGAATAATCCCTGTGAAATTTGATAACGCTTTTTATTGTAAAAAGTGCGAAGAGATGGTCACCTCTAAAACCTGTCGTCATTCACAGGAAAATCATATTCATTTAAGCGGCACTAAGTTTAGGGGCATGCTCAAAGAGGGAATTAATCCTCCGCTGGAATTTTCGAGAAAGGAAGTCATCGATATTCTGATAAAATGGGCAAAGAACAGTTGAAGCATTTCAAAATGAGGGCCACGGCCCTCGACGTTTTTTTTAAGAAAAACAAAGACAGAAAAACGGTTGTGATTCAGGGGCTCGGTTTTGTCGGTGCGGCCATGCTTACAGCAGTAGCCCGCGCAACCGACAGCAATAACAAACCACTTTACGCAGTGATCGGCACCGACCTTCCTAACGCGGGGGGGATGAATAAAATAGATTGCATAAACGAAGGAAAACTGCCGTTTAAGTGCTCGGATCAATTTCTTCAGAGAGTTTTTACAAAATGTTTCAGGCAGGGCAACATTATTGCAACTTGCGATAAACGCGCATACAAAGTCGCCGACATATTGGTCGTCGATATAAATCTTGACGTAAAGAAAAAAGGTTTAAAAAATTCAAGTAAGAACAAAGTTTTTTTCAGTAATTTCGTTAAGGCGATGCGCCAGGCGGCGAAACTGGTTAAGCCCTCCTGCCTTATAATAATTGAATCCACCGTTCCGCCAGGTACTTGCGAAAAGGTGTTATTGCCGATATTTAAATTGGAGTTTAAAAACAGGGGGTATTTGCGGCGATCGGTTGATCTCGTGCATTCGTATGAACGCGTGATGCCGGGAAGAAATTATTTAAATAGTATAATCTCGTATTTTCGTGTTTTTTCCGGCATAAATAAGAAAGCAAAGAAGAAAGCGAGAGAATTTTTCGAAAGTTTTATCGATGCAAAGAAATATCCTCTAGCCGAATTAGAAAACACGACAGCATCAGAGATAGGCAAGGTTCTCGAGAACTCGTTCAGGGCGATAAATATCGCTTTAATTCAGGAATGGACCGAATTTGCCGAAGCAGCCGGGGTTGATTTGTATAAAGTTCTCGATGCAATAAGAAAAAGAGAAACTCACAGGAATATAATGAATCCCGGTTTCGGAGTAGGAGGTTATTGCCTTACGAAAGACTCTATTATTGCCGATTTCGGTTTACGTAATCTTTTTCGCAAACGTAGACGCCTTGCGATGTCGCTAAACGCCGTTAATGTGAATGATAAAATGCCATTTCATTCTTTTTCAATTTTGACCAAACAGTTAGGCAAACTTAAGGACAAGACCGTTTTGATCATGGGTGTTTCATATTTAAAAGATATTTCCGATACAAGAAATTCCCCGAGCGAAATCTTTTATCGGATTTGCGCAAGACAAGAGGCTAAGGTGCTCGCTCACGATCCTCTGGTCGAATACTGGCCGGAGATGAAGATCAAGGTAAGCAACGATTTGTCGGAATTACGGAAGAATAAGGCTGATGCGGTCATATTTGCGGTAAATCATGATTCGTATCTTAAATTACGGCCGGTGGTATTTGCCGAATTTCTGAAGCCAAAAGCCTTCATACTTGACGCAAATAACGTGATAAACGACAGAAAAAGTTCGGCGTTAAGAAAAATGGGATATAGATTACTGGGAGTTGGCAAAGGTCACTGGAAATTTTAGATAGACAATGAAGAGTACAAAGGTCCTTATTACTGGCGGGGCGGGCTTTATAGGTTATCATCTTGCGGATTATTTGTCGGAAGATAAAAATTGTGAAATTATTCTGATAGATAATCTCTCAGCGGGCATGCTGGATGCCGACCTAAAGAAATTACTGAAGAAACGGCAAGTTAAATTTAGCAATCTCGATCTTAAAGACAGCAATTCCGTAGCGGGATTAAAGGTTAATTTCGATTATATCTATCATCTTGCGGCAGTAGTGGGAGTAAAGAATGTGACGGAGAAACCCGATAGCGTGCTGTCGGTTAATATAATTACGACACTCAACTTGCTTGATTGGATGAAACGGACCCAGAAAAGACTGAAAAAATTTGTATTTGCTTCCACAAGCGAAGTGTATACCGGAACCGCCAGACATTACAAGATAAATATGCCAACGGATGAGAACGTAAATATCTGTCTTGACGATATCGGATCCGCACGGACGACTTATGCCTTAAGCAAGATTGTAGGCGAATCCGCTTCCCTTAACTATTACAGGACTTTCGGCGTGCCGGCGGTTGTCGTTAGATACCACAACATATACGGCCCAAGAATGGGATGTAGACACGTAATTCCAGAATTAATGCTTAAGGCGAAGAGTGCTAAAGAATACCTAGAGGTTTGTTCAACCGGCCATACACGTTCTTTTTGCTATGTCTCGGATGCGACCAAAGCAACGGTGGCAGTTGCAACTTCACCTCGCACAGTCGGTCAGATATTAAATATCGGCAAAGAAGATGAAGAGATGAAGATCGGCCAACTTGCGAAAAAGATTGTCGCAATAGTCAACCCGTCCTTGAAGATCAGGCCTTTACCGACCCAGGAAGGCTCTGTACCTCGGAGGTGCCCCGATACAAGCAAATTAAAAGAGCTTGTTGGCTATCGGCCCGGGGTTTCGCTTAAAGAAGGGCTTAAATTAACGTGGCAATGGTATAGGAATAAAGGCAGATGATACCTCTTTCGGAACCCTGTATAAGGGGAAATGAATGGAAATATATTAAACAATGTCTTGACACCGGCTGGGTTTCTTCTGCGGGTAGTTACGTAACCCGTTTTGAAGAAGTGGTCAAACAATATGTCGGCACAAGATATGCGGTAGCGGTAGTAAACGGCACCTCAGCGCTTCATGTAAGTCTTTTAGGTTGCGGTGTTATGCCAGGCGATGAAGTAATAGTTCCCGCCTTTACTTTCGTAGCGCCCGTGAATGTCGTGGAATATTGCGGCTCGGAACCGGTATTTATAGACTGCGAGGATAGCAGTCTTTGTGTCGATACGGATAAATTGGCGGATTTCGTCAAAAAGAAGACAAAGCAAAAAAGAGACGGATTCGCATACAATAAGGATAGCGGCAGAAGGATAAAAGCGATTATCCCCGTTCATATGTACGGCCATCCGGCGAATATAGATGCAATTAAAGAAATCTGTGAACCGAGGAATATCGACATCATAGAAGATGCCACCGAGAGCTTCGGCTCCGAGTATAAGGCAAAAAAAACAGGTTCTCTTGGGAAGATAGGCTGCCTTTCTTTTAACGGAAACAAGATAATAACAACTGGTGGGGGCGGCATGGTGTTGACGGATGATAAATCTATCGCAGTAAAGATAAAGCACCTTACAATCCAGGCAAAAAAGAATACGATTGAATACGATCACGATGAGGTTGGCTATAATTACCGCCTTACGAATATTCAAGCGGCGATGGGCGTCGCACAAATGGAGAAGCTTGAAGAGCGTGTTAAGATTAAGAGGAAGAATGCCCTTTTTTACAGAGAACTTATTTCTTCAATAAGAGACGTCAAGCTATTTTGGGAACAACCCTGGGCGAGGAGTAATTTTTGGCTTTATACTATCAGGATTCCAAAAAGACATAGAAATTCTCTCATCAAATACCTTCTATCAAAGAATATCCAGGCACGGCCGGTATGGAAACCGATTAATACTCTCCCAATGTATAAGCATTCTCAGGCCTATAAGGTGAGCAAAGCAAAAGTTGTTTATGAAACGTCTATCAACATCCCTTCGAGCGTAACGCTCACAGAAGAACAGATAAGAAAAGTCTGTAAAACTATAGGGGAATTTTTGAAGAGATGAAAACTAAGAAAATAATAATAATCGGGGGTGGTGGACACGCAAAGGTATTGATAGATGCCATTATGTCAACGAATAGTTATAAGATAGAAGGAATTTTGGATAAACGGTTAGATACACGAGAAAAGATATTAGGAATTCCCGTGCTGGGCGGCGATGAAATCATTGACCGGCTAAAGAGGTTATACGTTGCAATCGGCATAGCCGGGGTAAAGGCGTCCAACAAGAGAAAGATTATTTTTGGAAAATTGAGAAAGAAAGGTTTTGTTTTTCCGACCATTATTCATAGTCGCGGATATTTTTCCGAGTTCTGTATTCTTAAAAGCGGAGCACAGATTATGGCCGGTGCTATTGTCAATGCGGGAGCGATAATAGGGGAAAACACAATCATCAATACAGGTGCTATAGTTGAGCATGATTGCAAGGTATCCCCTCACTGCCACATATCTCTAAATGCAGTTCTGGGAGGCAACGTGACGGTGGGAGAATGTTCTCACATCGGGATGGGAGCAAAAATACTTCAGGGCATAAAGATAGGAAAATTCGTGACTGTCGGAGCAGGAGCGGTGGTAACCAAAGACGTAAAGGATGGCAAAACTGTAATAGGTATTCCTGCTAATGAAAAAGATGAATAGGGTCTTTATCGTTGCTGAAGCCGGCGTAAATCATAACGGTTCGCTCAGGGTCGCTAAGAAAATGATTGAAGTTGCGGCGGCGGCTGGGTGTGATGCAATAAAATTTCAGACCTTCAGAGCCGAAAATATCGTGACAAAAAACGCTTCCAAAACGAGGTATCAGATAGATAATACCGATGCCGGAGAATCCCAGTACGAGATGTTAAAAAAACTCGAACTTTCTCCGGCGAATCATGAAGAACTTTTTTCCTTTTGTTTGAAGAAAAAGATTATGTTTATGTCAACGCCGTTCGACGAGAAGAGCGTTGATTTGCTTGATAATTTGGGTGTCAGGATGTTTAAAGTC
>Ga0111183_1021_pt1 | contig 18133 bp, 18 predicted proteins | sample DeeMarSWOR324_28_FD_80238 | JGI IMG/M metagenome (GOLD analysis project Ga0111183, IMG submission 80238) | Omnitrophica WOR_2 bacterium SM23_29 | reverse complement strand
AGTCCGTTTTTCCCTTCCACAAGTCGAAAGCCTTTTACCAGAAATTCCTCTCCGATTGCAACGTCGACTATCGCTTTAAGTGCGCTATCGCCATTGAAACGGTAAAGCCGTTTTACGCTGAAATTGAGCATCTTCGCCCTCCTTTCTTTAAGGAATAGACGAAAATACTCCATCTTTTCTTTCAAAAAAATAGGGACAGTCCCTAAGCCAAAGCGAAGGGTGTCCCCCTTATCCTTATATAGGGGACACCCTCCCGATTAGCACAGGGACTGTCCCTATTGCCGACTAGTTATTAATTTTCAAAATAACGATGGTGTAGTCATCGTATTGTGGTGCGGTGCCAACGAATCTATGCAATCTACCTTTAATGGCATCCTGTAGCGCTGATGCGGAAACACTTCTATTTTTCAAGACGACCTCTTTTAACCTTTCGATTGCGAACTCCTCTTTATTTTGATTCCGTGCCTCAGTAATGCCATCCGTATAGAGAATTACGGTATCGCCGGGTTTTAACTCTACGGAGGCATCCGAATACCTTTCGGTTTCCATCAATCCCAATGGTATTCCTTCGGTCGTCAAAAATTCAATTCCGCCTTCGGCCTTAAGCCAAATAGCGGGCAGATGCCCAGCATTCGAATATGTTAATACCTTTTTTGAATTATCGTATGTCATATAAAACATAGTGATGAACAATTCTGATTTATAATTTAACGCAATTTCGGCATTTAAGTTATTCAGCGCGGAGGACGGGGAGGTTTCTCTGTTAACATAATGTCTGAAATCCGCTATAGACCTCGCCATAAATATCGCTGCCGGTATTCCTTTACCGGATACGTCGCCAATCATAATCCCTAATCTTCGCTTACCATCGGCCTCGATATCTGCGAAATCATACAAATCTCCTCCGACCGCCTTTGCCGTCGATATTGAGGCTGCGATTTCAATTCCCTCGATCTGCGGGACGGACTGCGGAAGGAAATCCAACTGTATCTCTTTGGCAATCGAAAGTTCCTTATCCATCAAAAGACGTCTGCGCTGTTCCGCCAAATATTTATTGAACGTCGCCCCTAAATATACGCCGAAGGCAAGGACGACAGGACAAAATAGGTCTATCCAAACTCCCAGAATAATGAATGATAAGATGCTGATGAGTATAAACGACGATATAGCCAGAAGCGATATGCCGAGCCCCCGTAGGGGCCTGACTCTATTTACGATTATGGCAACAGTTATGCAAAGCACAATCAAAATAGCCAAATTAACAAATTTGTTCGCCCTGAATATAAATTGATTCTGGACTATAGAATTAAAAATATTCGCATGAATTCCGACCATCGGATATATGGATTCTAACGGCATAGGATAGAGGTCATGTCCGCCTACCGCAGTTACTCCAATGAAACAAACTTTATTATAAAATTCAGCGAGGTCTATTACGCCCTTCTCGCCCTCAACGGTTCGATAAAAAGACCTCAGTACATCAACGAACGAATAATGTTTAAAGGTCTTGGTCCACTTACCGGCATAATTTATCAACGTCGTGCCGTCCGGATTTCGCGGCACCCGTATCAATTTAGCGCCGAGGTAATCCCTCGCAACTAAAAATCCGAGTTGGGGATATCTTTTGCCCTCGTACTCTATAAATAAAGGGACTCTCCTTCTTTTACCGTCTATGTCGGTGAAGATATTTATATGCCCAATGCCTTGAGCCGTCTTCGCCAGACCATCTATAAGCGCGCCATCAACGCCCTGGGCTTTTAAATGACCTTTAACCTCGCCTTCTTTCAATCTGAAATAGATGGGGAAGTAGACTAACCTTTTTGCCTTTCGAGTCGCTTCTATCAATTCGGCATCTTGTGGACTCTTCTCGCTAAACGAGATATCGAAGACGATCGCTTTAGCGCCCAGCTGACGAAGGCAATCTATTAAGAGGGCGTGATATCCTCTGTCAAAGGGCCATTTCCCAAGTTCGTTTAAGGAATCTTCGGCGATTTCTATAATGGCTATGTCGGGACTGACTTTTAAGGCGGGCCTTAATTTAAACCTTAAATCGAGGGTCTGTAGTTCAAAGTCCTCAAAAACTCTAAAATAAGAAAGCGAGAGTAAAAAGACGATGCCAAAAAGATATGCTACATATTTAATAACTTTATCTGCTGACATTAAGGTTTGCCTTTAGAATCTACAATATAAACCTAAGGAGGTAATCGAGCCGGAATATTCTTGGATGGGGTCGTTTGAGTCGTTTTCTCTATAAAAATAATTAAGTCCAAGCGACACGTTCTTATATATGTCGTAGAATATAGATGCACCAGCTGTAAATATCTTATCGGTTTCAAGTTTGGTATTGTCGACTCTCGTTATCCTATGAATGAAGTGTTTACGTTGGTGTCCGGCTGAAAGGATGGCGGTCATCTTATCTGTAAGCAAATATATTAAAGACAATCCAATCCTTCTGGATTGATAATCGTAGTAACTGAGATATTGGTCGTTTGAATCGTTAAAATAATATTCCCCGCTAAATTTAAGCATCGCTTTCTTAAAATATGCTCCGAACTCGCAATCTAAAGTATGTCTCTTATCGACTCTGTCATTAGGTGACTTTGCACCATATCCGTTACTCGCCTTTCTATCCATATAATTCTTATAAAAATATTCGTAGCCGAAAGAGTGAAAAAAGGTGGCAGGTAAATAAGTCTTCGGCAAAAGATGCTTTATCTTAAAACCTACCTTGTCTCCTATATAACTACCGTCTTCATTATATGGATACTCGATTATCTCAAAATCGTTTAATGCGGTTAAAGTCACGGTCCCGAAAAATTTCCCTTCGAAACCGAATCTCAAATCCGTATCGACTAAGCTCGCATCTGTAACATCCCAATACGTTATATCGTGGACGCCTACGCCGCCAAAGACATCCCACCTGCCGGTTATAGGATAAATCGCCTCAGCGTCGAATATGCCCTCGGAAAAGGTATCCCCCTTTCTCTGGGAATCCAAATTTACATTGTTGTCATATCCTTGCGCAGCGGCAAAAAAGTACTTCGTTTTGAATACCTTTGTACCCTTGACTACTTCGGCCTTTTCGTATGCTTTCTTTTGTGCGGCGCCCAAATATTTTGGCGTAGTCTCTTCTTCTAAAACTTCGGCAGCTTTAGTCTGAGGGTTTGAGCCTGCCAACAAAAAAATTGATAAAAAAATACAAATACAATTATTTCTCACTGAAACTCTTTTCATATTAACCTTTTGTTCCGCTTCCCTTTATGGATAACCGCCGCCGCCGTCACCGCAGCCGCCACCACCTGTTTCACCTTCACGTTTACTCTCTTCACCGCTAGCTGCTCTATCTTCGATCTCTTCGATCTCTTGCGTCTCTAAAATCTGGTCCTTATAATCACTCTGTTCCTGGACCGTATCGCCTAGTGATTCGGCAGGGCTAAATTCTGCACCTCTATCTTTATCCTCTTGTCTCCTCTCGGCTTCTGCTCTTTCGGACAAATCTTCCTTCCACGAATCCCAATTCCTTCTTTCAGCATCTGTAAGTTCGAACAGCTCGCTCGGAGCCTCAAACCTCTCAATAAAAGCCTGCCAACCTTCTCTAACAACTATCTCTTTTATTAAATTGCCTTCCTCGTCAAATGATTGAACGAATATTTCATCCTCAAACGCTTTAACCTGATCCCTATTTGCTTCGGAGAATACGTCCCAGCCGCTTCCTCTGGCTCCTGCCACAGCTGTAGGCGTTCGAATCTCAAAAGATGAATCCTTCCTCAACTTTTTAATAAGAGAACGGATCCTTCCGTTGGGCAGTTCGATTTGCCTTAACCATCTTCCCCGCAAGATAGCGGTGGAATTCTCTTCTAAACGAACGACGTTTTTCTTATCCATATCAAATGCGATTTCTACCGATGATGCCTTGCCGGTTTTGGCTGTATCGCCGTCGCTTAATCTCATCCCTTTCTTCGCATCGAGCCATTCAACCTTGCCGGCCCTTTGAATTTTTACGTCGCCTTTGACAAATATGATCTCCGCCTGCCTTGATGGAGCTTGAGCAAGGATAAAATTAGAAGATAAAAAGAAAATTCCGACGAGAATAAAAAAAGCTAAATATTTAATCCTGCTCATACCAGTATCCCCTATTTCTTCTTTTCTCTCCCCTTGATAAGCAACTTCCAGGGATGTCGTCTTATATCGTCGCTAAATTCCTTGAAATTCTCTGAACTATCTTTTAGGTTCGCGATAGTCGTCCTTATATCTTCCCTGTTATCTACGATTACGCCATCGGCATCCTTCATCAGTTTCTGCAAATCCTGCATTGATTCATCGAGCCTCGCCGCCAATTCCTCACCCATCTCAACTAAATCCTCCATTTTAAATGGGTCTTTGCCGATAAGCGTAGTGCCCGGTTTAACGAATGGAATACCTTTTGAACCACCTGAAATCTCAACGTATTTCTCTCCGATTAAGCCCGTCGTACTAATATCGATTTTGGAGTCCTCTCTTATCTTGGCTTGCTCGTCCATTGACAAAGTAACTAAAACCTTCGTCTCGTCTCCGACGTAAGTATGGCTAACTTTTTTTACCTCTCCCACGTTAACGCCCGCGAGCTTAACGGGAGATTTCTCTTCCAATCCGCCTACGTAATTAAAAAGACAACTCAATTCATAGCCCTTCTCGACCCTTATCCCGCCTACTTTGTAGACCATAAACAGCAGAAATAGCGCCGCGACCACAACTACAACCCCAGTTTTAATTTCATTATTTAATTTTGCCATCTTACATGACTCCTTTTATTTTGTCAGTTCTTCTAAGTAATCCTCTTTCCCCTGAAAGAACGCTATCGGCCCTTCGGGGCTTCCGGTAATGAACTGTTTTACGAATTCGTTAGTGGTGTTTTTAATTTCCTCGGGTGTGCCTACCTGCAATATCTTGCCCTTATGCAGCATCGCAATTCTATCCGCTATCCTGAATACGGAATTCATATCGTGCGTGACCACAACCGAAGTAATGGAAAGTTTATTGCTCAAGTCCAATATTAATTTATCTATGACTCCGCCAACAATTGGGTCCAAGCCCGCTGTCGGCTCATCGTAAAAAACGACCTCCGGGTCTAATGCTATTGCGCGCGCTAATCCAACGCGCTTTTTCATGCCGCCCGATATCTGCGCAGGATAAAGGTGGCCGAATCCCCTTAACCCCACGAGCTCCAATTTCATCTTTACGATAATCTTTATTATATGTTCGTCCAATTTTGTATGTTCTCTTAATGGCAGACTTACATTTTCCTCAACCGTCAACGAATCGAAAAGTGCTGCAGACTGAAACAGCATACCAAATTTCTTTCTTATCTCGTCAAGTTCATTCTCCTTCGTAGTAGTAATATCTTTACCAAAGAGGTATATTCTTCCAGAATCGGGTCTTATCCCGCCTATAATGTGGCGCAGAAGCGTGGATTTGCCGCACCCGGAGCCGCCCATCACAACTATGGTTTCACCCTTATAGACCTCGAGGTTTATGCCGTCTAGGACTTTACGGCCTCCGAATTGCTTCATTAAATCTTCAATCTTTATTACGACGTTGTTTTCAGCCATCTTTTATACGCTCGAAAAATAAAATATCCCGGTTAAAATGCAATCCGCCAATATGATCAAAATAAAACTCGTCACGACGCTTAGAGTAGTTGAGCGCCCAACGCCTTCTGCGCCTCCTTGGGTATTAAGGCCTTGATAGCAGCCTATCATCGCAATTATCATCGCGAAGATAAAACTCTTGAATAGACCCGTCATTATGTCTTTCATCTCTAAAAAATCGAAGGTTGTCTTAATATAAAGGCCTGAGCTGATTTTTAAGTTATAAACTCCGACGAGATACCCCCCGAACATTCCGATTATATCTCCGATGACCGTCAAAGCAGGAAGCATAACTATAAGTGCTAAAAATCGCGGCACGACCAAAAACCTTATCGGATTTAGAGCCATCGTTTCAAGCGCCTCTATCTGTTCGGTAACTTTCATCGAGCCCAGCTCAGCGGTTATAGCGGCCCCTACCCTCCCTGCGATAACCAACGCGATTAAAACAGGGCCTATCTCTCTGCAGATCGAGACGCTTATCAAGCTCGCGACATATCTAACGGCACCGAGTTTATCCAATTGATATGCGCCTTGCATCGCTAAGACGATCCCTATGAACAGCGTAACGAAAAAAACTATCAAAATCGACTGGATGCCAGCAAAGACCATCTGCTCAAATATGTATCGCCTGCCGATGAACTTCCTTCTAAAAGGCGCAAAGAACAGCCAATATAGCGTCTTAAAAAATAACGCCATAATGTCCCATATCGCAACGCCCGTCCTTAAAGTAGTCCTGCCTATAACCTCGAATATATTCATAAACGGTCCACGTTAAAATTTATGCGAATGTCTTGAGGGCTTCTTCTTCCGAAGGAAATATTTCGAAAAGTTTTTCTAATTTAGTGATTTCGAAGAGACTCTTTACTTTGGCCGAAAGATTCGCCAGTTTAAGTTTCCCTCCGACGCCCTTTATCTTCTGGAGTGCTTCCACTAAGGTCGCAAGGCCCGATGAATCTACGTAGTCCACCTTGGCTAAATTTATTATCACCTTTTGCGCCTTGGAGTCGATTACCTTTATGAAGGCCTTTCGAAAATCCGGCGATGAATTAAAATTTATCTCGCCCTCAACCGCTAATACCACTACATCACCTATCTTATTATCCTTTACGACCATAGCCCTCTCCTCCCTTTAGGAATTTTACCATCTTTATCTCGTTTCCGCTATCGTTAAATTTGACCTCGTCCATAAGATTCCGAATCAAAAATAATCCCCTTCCGCCCTGTCTTAAGATGTTGTCGTTCGACGTAGGATCTGGAAGGTCCGTATGATTAAAACCTTTGCCCCTATCCTGAACCGTTATTTCAATTCTATCGCTGCCGATAGAATAAGAGATAGAAACCGGTAATTCCTTATCGAAGTTATTTCCGTATTTAATCGCGTTTATGATGGCCTCCTCTAACGAAAGTTTCACATCGAATAATACGCCCTCATCCAGCTTAAGGTCCTTAAGGGAATCTAAAACCTTATCGGATGCTTGCCTTATATATTTTGGGTCGCTCGGTATCTTAAACGCCGGATCGCTCACTCTGTCGTAAAGACTCCTATCTTTCTATATTTTTCGTACCTCGCCTCAATTAAATCTTCGGGAGAGAGCGCGGATAGTTCTTTTAAATATTTTTTTATGCATGCTTTAATCGACGCTGCCATCGCCTCCGGGTCACGATGTGCGCCGCCACGTGGCTCCTGTATGATCTCGTCTATGAAACCTGCTTCCAATAGATCCTGTGCCGTAAGCTTTAATGCCTTCGCAGCCTCAGGCGCCTTCGTTCTATCCTTCCACAAAATCGCAGCGCAACCTTCGGGGGAAATCACCGAATAATATGCGTTCTCTAAGACGCAAATCCTGTCGCCCACGCCTATCCCCAATGCGCCGCCGGAGCCGCCTTCTCCTATTACAAACACGATTATCGGCACTTTCAATTTCGCCATCTCCATTAAATTATAGGCTATGGCCTCTGCCTGCCCTCTCTCCTCAGCCCCAATCCCGGGATAAGCGCCGGGGGTATCTATAAATATAATTATGGGGTGAGCAAACTTTTCGCCTATCTTCATTATCCTCATCGCCTTCCTATATCCTTCCGGATGGGCCGAACCGAAATTTCGCATTAAATTCTCTTTTGTATCGCGCCCTTTCTGATGTCCTATTACGGCAATATTTTCGTCATCGAGCTTTGCGAATCCACATACTATCGCCTTATCGTCTGCAAAAGCCCTGTCACCATGAAGCTCTAAAAAATCGGTCATTATTAAATTTATATAATCTAAGGTGTAAGGTCGCCTGGGGTGGCGGGCTATCTGAACCCTTTGCCAAGGGGAGAGACTTTCGAAGACCTCCTTTTTTACCTTCTCTAATTTATCCTCTAATTTTTTAATTTCCGAAGCGAGGTTTATCTTCTCGACCGAAGTAAACTTCTTCAGTTCCTCTATCTTGCGCTCTAATTCAAGGATAGGCTTTTCGAAATCTAAACCGCTTCCGTTCATATCTGTCCTTAATCTACTATTATAACCTCTGTCCCTTCAGGCAAAATCGTATAAAGTTCTTCGATATCTGAATTAAGCATCCTTATGCAGCCAGCCGTAACCTGCTTTCCAATTGTAGAGGGGTCGGTTGTGCCATGTATTCCATAACCGGATTTAGAAATTCCCAACCAGCGGGAGCCTAAAATATTTTCTGGGCTATCCGGCGGAACAACTGCGCCAGCAGAATACCAAACGGGGTTAACTAATTTGGTTACGATTTTAAAAGTCCCTGTGGGAGTCGAATTATTCTCGCCCGATGAAACCATGTATGCCTTTAAGACCTCCTCGTCTTGCTTGAGGAAGAGGACATTCTGAGATTTATCTATAACGATACCGAACTTCTTCGTTACTACCTTCAGGTCCTTGCCCTGCCTTATTAAATCGCCATCCAAATTATTTGACCTCTTTAATAAATCGACTGTAGTATTAAATACCTTTGCAATTTTACCCAGCGTATCGCCCTGCTGCACTTCATAAATCCTGCTTGTGCTATCAATCCTGGGCGAAAAAAGTATTTTCATATTCAAATCTTCAACTTTTGCTTTAGATTTTTTAATGATATCTAAATGGGGATATGTCTGGATAGCTTTTTTATATGTATCCCTCGCTTCTACTAATCTTGTCTGCCTTTCATAAAGGGAAGCTAAAGAAATATAAGACTCGGCCGCCTTCTTGCTTTGCGGGTATTCATTGATCACCATCGTATACTTCTTTATAGCTTCCTCGACCTTATCCTCCTTCTCCAGCTTCTTCGCAACCCTAAACGCCGTTGCCCCTTTATAGTCGAATGAAGACTTAAAAAAGAAGGTAATCAATGCAACTATAATAAGGACGGAAACTATGACCAAAGACAAAAAGATTACATTTCTCCTCACTTAGATATCTCCTCCTATCCCATTACAAATATAGCGACGATTACACCAATCAGAGAACCGACTATTACTTCAAAAGGCGTGTGCCCGATAAGTTCTATTAACCTGTTCTCCTGTATCTTCCTGCGCCAATAGATGTCATCCAATATCATATTTAAAATCTCTGCCTGTTTGCCGGTTGCCCTCCTCACGCCCTGCGCATCGAAAGCGATAACCAGCGCAACGATCAGAATTACGATAAAAATCGTAGAACTGAAACCTTCCTGTAAACCAACTGCGGTGGCTAACGACATAACGAAAGCTGCGTGAGAGCTCGGCATTCCGCCGGTGCCTATAAACCATTTGAAGTCAAACCTCTTCTCCCTTATCCCATTTATGATAATTTTGAAGGCCTGAGCGACCAACCACCCAAGAAACGCGGATATGAAGACTTTGTTCTTAAAAAGCAATAGAAAAGAATTATCCATATTAATTTTCTAATTATATCATTAAGACTTAATAAGCGCAAGCGCCTCTGCCCGGGTCTTATCGTTCTCTCTGAACAGACCCCTGACGGCGCTTGTAACTGTCAATATCCCCGGCTTTTTTAATCCCCGCATTGACATGCAGAGATGCTCCGCTTCAATAACGACAATACATCCTCTGGGCTTAAGGACTTTCATAATTACATCGGCAATCTGCATAGTCAACCTCTCTTGAATTTGCGGTCGTTTTGCCAGAATATCTACGGCTCTGCCTAGTTTGCTTAAGCCCGTTACCCTGCCCCCTTTAGGAATATATGCAATGTGAGCTTTGCCTAAAAAAGGTAAAAGATGATGTTCGCAAACCGAATATAGAGGAATGCCCTTCAGCAAAATGATCTCCTCATGTCTTTGATCCAGGACCACTTCCAATTCCCTTGCCGGGTCCTGACTTATTCCGGAAAATATCTCCTCATACATCTCCGCTACCCTTTGAGGGGTCGTAACTAAATCTCTGCGCTTTGGATCTTCGCCAATCGCCTCCAAAATCATCCTGACCGCCTTAATAATCTTATTCTTCTCCATTAAACTACCTCTCCCTATTTTCCTATGCAAAATTGTGAGAATATCTTATCCAATAAATCGTCGGTTATAGTCTCGCCTACAATCTCACCGACAAAATCGAGCGTTTCCCTCACTTCGATGGCGATTAATTCCGGCGAAAGAGCGCCTTCGATAGCTTCGATTGCACGATCGGCCGATTTTAACGCCCCTCGCAAAGCATCCTTTTGCCTGAGATTGGTAATAACGGCGCCATCTGAACTCATAACTTTGCCGCCCCAAATTATATCTGCCATATTCTTCTTTAATTTATCCAATCCGGTTGCGTACTTCGCGGATATTCTTACTAAACGACCGCTTTCTAATGAACTTGGGTCTATCCTCTGCGGTAAATCTATCTTATTTATTATCACGACTCGGGGTTTATCTTTGGTGTCCGCCAAAAGCATCCTATCCTCATCCGTAATATCGTCGCTGCCATCGAGGATTAAGAGGATTAGATCGGAGCGTTCGAGATATTCACGACTCCTTAAAATCCCTTCCCTCTCAACGATATCCTCTGTAGGGGTTATTCCCGCAGTATCTACCAATCTAAAAGGGATGCCACCGATATTCACGAACTCCTCAATAGCGTCTCTGGTGGTGCCGGGGATATGCGTAACTATCGCCCTGTCTTGTCGTAACAGCGCGTTAAGCAAGCTGGACTTGCCAACATTGGGCTTGCCGCATATTACGCATATTAGGCCTTCCCTTAAAATAATTCCCCCGTCGGCAGATTCCAATAATTTCTTTAACTCCTCCTTTACAACTTCCAATCTCTTCTTGATATTCGTCTCTGAAAGGATTTCCAAATCCTCGTCCGGAAAATCTATCGATGCCTCGATGTGCGCAAGCGATGTCAGCAATTCGTCTTTGATTTCATTAAGGCGCGCGGAAAGCTCGCCTTTTAACTGCCCCATAGCAATCCTCAGCGATGCGTCAGTCTTCGATTTAATGATATCTAATACCGCCTCTGCCTGCGTAAGGTCAATACGTCCGTTTAAAAACGCCCGCTTGGTGAACTCTCCCGGCTCTGCTAACCTCGCACCTTTCTTTAAAACCAGATCCAGCGTCTTCTTTAAAGGGATGATGCCGCTATGGCAATTTATCTCAACCATATCCTCCTTCGTATAACTCTTCGGGGCCCGCATTAACGTCAATAAGGCCTCGTCGACGACCTCGTCCTCTTCGTAAACATAGCCGTAATGTGTTGTAAATGAGCGGAAAGTAGAAGGTAATTTTGCCTTCTTGGATTTAAATATTGCGTCTGCTATTCTTACGGCATCCCCGCCACTTACTCGCACTATCCCAATCGCGCACTCTCCGATAGGCGTAGATATAGCGGCTATTGTATCTTCTAAATCGATTCTGAAGTGTTTCTTCATCCTTTCGTCTTTCTCTGCTGCAATATCTGCAAGGTTTCTCCGACGACGTATAGCGAGCCGGTAATAAGTATTAAATCTTGAGGCTTTGCCTCTCTTCTTGCCAATTCGACCGCTTCATTCACATTGCGAGACACTGCGGATTTTTTCTTATAGTTCTGAAACCTCTTCCTTAAATCCTGAGGGGACGTTGCCCGAGGATTATCCGACTGCGTAAAGATTACCTTTGAAGCAATTGGAAGCAAGTTTGCGCCGATTCCATCTATATCCTTATCGGAGGAAATTCCCAACACCAATATCAAATTTTCGTATGAAAAAATGGCGCTTATTGCCTCTTTAAGCGCTCTCGCTGAGGCCTCGTTCTGTGCCCCGTCCAAGATTATCCACGGTTTTCTACCGATGACCTGAAGCCTGCCGGGCCAATCTGTATTCTTTATGCCGGTCGCGATGTCATACGGTGATACAGCTATATCTTTGAAACGCAACGACTCGACAATACCTATTGCCGTTGCGGCATTTGCTAACTGGTGTCGCCCTAAAAGAGGGCTCGTAAGCGAGGGGTATTCCTCAAATATTCCGCGAACGTTGAATATCTGCCTGTCCGGAGCCATCGTAAGGGGTTCATAAAAAATATTTTTTCCGACCTCATATAATTTTGCTCTCTTCTCGTCTGCTACTCTATGAATGCAATTTGTGACCTTGGCATCCTGTTCGGCTGAAACGACTATTGCATTATCCTTTATTATTCCGCATTTCTCCTTTGCTATCGATTCCAACGTAGAACCAAGCTTATCTGTATGATCAAAACTTATCGGCGTAATACCGATTACAATTGGATCGACGACATTAGTCGCGTCCAATCTGCCACCCAAGCCAACCTCCAGGACCGCAATGTCTACCTTTTGGATGTTGAAGAATAAAAATGCGAGCGCCGTATAAACCTCAAAAAAAGAAGGCGAACCAAATTTCGATGATTTCGTAAACTTATCAAGGAAGGATTTTACCCTGTTGACCAAAGTAACAAGTTCTGCTCTGTCTATCGTTCTATCTTTTGGATACGAAATCCTAATCCTCTCTTTAAAATCTACCAAGTGAGGGGAGGTATAAAGCCCGACCTTGATTTTAGTTTCCTTCAATATCGAATAAATAAATGCGCAGGTTGAACCTTTGCCTTTTGTCCCGGCGATGTGTATCGACTTAAAAGTCCTGTGTGGGTTTCCCAAACCATCTAAAAGGGCTGCCATCCTGCTTAACTTCATAGTGGCCATATAATTATAATTTGAAACCATTTCATAATCTATAAACGAACTTAAATATTTTATCGCCTCTTCGTACGTCATATCTTTAATGCCTGAAGTGTCTTACTCCAGTGAAGGCCATCGCTATGTTGGCCCTGTCCGCCGCTTTAATTACTTCTTTGTCCCGAATCGAACCGCCCGGCTGAATTATCGCAGTTATCTTCGCTTTCGCTGCCAGTTTTATCGAATCTGGCTTTGGGAAAAATCCGTCGCCTGCCAAACAAGCGCCTTTTATCTCCACGCCCGCTTTTCTTATTGCGTTCCTAACCGATTCGACCCTGCTGGTCTGTCCGCCGCCGATGCTGATTGTGCGTCCATCTTTCACGATGACCACGGCGTTGGACATAACATGTTTGACGACCGCCCATGCAAATAGTAACGACTTAATCTCCTTCTCCGACGGCTTTCTTTTGGTCACGATTTTTAAATCATCGCTGGTAATCTTTAATTCGTCCGGCTCTTGTATCAGTAGCCCCCCCTTAACCTTTTTTATATCGTAAGAATGTATGCCTTCAGGAACGTCTTTAAGCGAACCTTTAAGCTCCATTATCCTTAAATTCTTCCTCGCTTTTAAAATCTTAACCGCTTGTATTTCGTATCCGGGCGCTACGATACATTCTAAAAAGCCCGAGGCGCCAATCTCTTTGGCGGTCTTGGAATCTACTTTTCTATTTAATCCGACGATGCCGCCAAAAGCAGATTCGCTATCGCACTCAAACGCAAATTTATACGCCTTATGTAATTTATCTGACACGGCCACGCCGCAGGGAGAATTATGCTTTATAACACAGGCGCAAGGAGAGTCGAAATCACTTACGATTTTAAGCGCCCTGTTTAAATCCAAAATATTATTAAACGATAACTCTTTGCCGTGTAACTTATTCATCTTTGCCAAACCACACGGCGTCGCAACTAAATCGGAATAGAAAGCCGCCTGTTGGTGAGGGTTCTCTCCGTAGTGTAACCCCTGCGACTTCCTATAAGCGAGATGTAAGATATCCGGAAACTTACTCGTGCCCACTAAACGACCCTTTAAAAACTCATATACCATCGAATCATACCCAGCGGTATGGCCGAACGCTTCGATCGAAAGCGAAGCGCGCGTCTCATAGGACAAAGCACCTTCATTCTTTTTCAACTCCGCTAAAATTTCTGAATACCTATCCGGATTCGATACAACGGCTACATCCTCAAAGTTCTTCGCAGATGAGCGAAGCATAGAAGGTCCGCCTATATCTATCATCTCAACCGCCTCTTCCAATTTGACATTTGGAACCGATATGGTCTTATCAAAGGGATATAGATTGACGACTACCAAATCGATAAGGGGAATCCTATATTTCTTAACCTGGTTCAGATGGTCAAGGTCTGCGCGCCTGGCCAAAATGCCGCCGTGTATCTTCGGATGCAGAGTTTTAACCCGCCCGCTTAAAATTTCGGGGAAGCCCGTTACATCCGAGATGGCGCTTACCTTTATGCCGTTGCCTCTCAAAAGCTTGGCAGTTCCCCCCGTCGAGATAATCTCGACGCCTAACCTTTTAAGGCCCTTGGCAAATTTCACTATTCCCCTTTTATCCGAAACGCTAACCAATGCCCTCTTAACCTTTACCATATATCACCTCTCTTTAACATTTTTATAAATTCATCTTTTAACATGTTTGTAACCAACCCCGGTTTTCCGTTGCCTATTTTCCTTCCGTCGCAATTTACGACCGGCATAACTTCCATAGATGTATTCGTTAAAAAACATTCGTCGGCATTAAATAGCTCATGTCTGGTAAAGGGGTTCTCATAGACACCAATCCCCTTTTTTTTGGCGAGCCTCAAAACAACATTCCTGGTTATTCCGCACAGGACGCCCAGATGGGTAGGTGGGGTAAAAATTTTGCGGTCCTTTACAATAAAGATATTACTGACGCTGCCTTCGGTTATCAGCCCTTTTCTGTTAAGCATTATCGATTCGAAATGCTCCAGGCCTTCTATTTTAGCGAGGATACCATTAAGGAAGCAAGAGGATTTTATTTTTGGGTTCTGTGACTCAACTGCGCTTCTGCGCGTCGCAGCGGTAACAACGCAAACCCCTTTTGTATAAAATGTTTTAGGATAAATCTTCGCCTCTTTGACGACGATGTGATATTTAGCCCTTCCAAACTTATCGGCGTAGACCGCGAATCTTATATAAGCATCCTTATAACCCTTTTTCTTGAGGGCGGATTTGAGCATCGCCTTAAGCGCATCTCTTCTTAAAGATATCTTAATGCCGGATGTCTTAGATGATTCAAGTAGTCTGGTTATGTGTTCCTCTAACATAAACATCCTTCCGTTGTATGCGCGCATAGTCTCAAAAACGCCGTTTAATTCTTCGGGATATAACATGGTTCTTTGGTCGCCTTAAGCGCTTTCAAAAGCGCCTCCGCCTTATAAAGCGTCTCATAATATTCTCGTGTTGGATCAGAATCCGCAACTATTCCCGCACCTACCTGGACGTACGCATCTTGACCCTTGATTACAAACGTGCGAATGATGATGTTCAAATCCATATCGCCGTTGAAACTTAAATAACCGACCGAACCGGTATAAAGGCCGCGGGCGAGGGGTTCTAATTCATCGATTATCTGCATGCATCTTACCTTTGGGCAACCGGTTATAGTCCCACCCGGGAATGCTGCCCGGATTAAATCAAATCTGTCAAAACGATCCTTTAATCTTCCCTGTACATTCGACACAATATGTATCACATGAGAATATTCTTCCAATACCATCAGTTCATTTACCCTTACCGTGCCATATTGGCAAACTCGGCCGAGGTCATTCCGCTCTAAATCGACCAACATTATATGCTCCGCCCTCTCTTTTTCGTTCAATATCAATTCGAGGGACTTTTCAAAATCCTCTTCGCTGGTGTTTCCTCTCGGCCTGGTACCTGCTATTGGACGAGTCTGAACATCTCTGCCAACAACCTTTAACAACCTCTCTGGCGATGAACTTACTATCTTCAATTCTCCGAAGTCTAAAAAACACGCGAAGGGCGATGGATTAATTCGCCTTAAGGTCTTGTAGAGCTCGAAGGCAGGAACTTCGCATTTAGTCCAAAACCTATGGGATAAATTCGCTTGATATATATCGCCCGCCTTGATATATTTCTTTGCTCTCCTCACGATAGACTCGAATTCGCTACGAGTAAAATTCGATTTTACGACGCCGTTGTAAGATAAATCCGCCTGGGTTCTATCAAGTTCGATGGGACTGTAGGACCTTAATTTTTCATATACTTTTGTTATCCTATCTAACGCTTCGTCATGAGATTTACCGTTGGCATCGGAAAGGGCGATTATCTTTATCTTATTTTCGAGATGGTCAAAAGCTATTACAAGATCGACGAAGATAAAAAAGACGTCCGGAAGCAACAAATCATCGGGTGCCCTGCGTGGCACATCCTCAAAAAAATGAAGACAATCGTAGCTTATATATCCTACCGCGCCGCCTATAAAATTCGGCAGTCCCTCTTCAGGCAACACTCTGTAATTATCCAAAATCCCTTTTAAGACAACGAATGGGTCACCCTCTAATTTTTTGACCCCGCTCTTGCTCTCGATTTCGATTAAGTTGCCTTTGGCTTTGAAGATCAGGAATGGATCTATGCCGATAAAGGAATATCGACCCGTTACGGGGTGAGTTCGAGCGCTATCCAAGAAAAAACTAAAATCGTTATTTTTTAGAATAGAATAAGCCTCTAAAGGCGATAACTCGAGCTCAACTTCTGTGTAAATTGGAGCTAATCTGCCTCTTTGCGTCTTCTCTTTAAACCTACGTTTAGGCGGGTAAAGCACAATTTATAATTTTACCAAATGCCCTTTTTTTAAGCAAGGAAAATAGGGACAGTCCCTCATTCAAAGCGAAGGGTGTCCCCCTTATCCTTATATAGGGGACACCCTCCCGATTAGCACAGGGACTGTCCCTATTGTTTAAGTAGGCTTAGTTTTTGTCTGTATATATAGATCTCTCTCTTTATCTTCGCAATCTCAGATTCGAGCGGGCGAATTTGGGAGTTTAAATCATCTATCTCCCGTTGCCACTTCGCCTTATCTTCCAGTGAGTATCCTAATTCTTTGCTCTTCTCAATAAGCTTTTCTGTCTCTCTGAGGGATCTTTTAAGCGTCTTTAATAATCCTTCTTTGTTCCTTAAAGTTGTTTTTAATTCCCTTATTTTTAAGGCGACTTCTTGCCGTTGGGGCTCGAGTTTCGCTTTCAACCGACGGACCTCATCATAGGCCTGTCTCCTTACTAACTTGAGTTCCTCTTCCAATTCCATAATTTTAGAATTTATCTCGCCCTGTCTCTTCCTAAATTCGCTCATTATCATCTCAATTTGAATATCCAATTCTGCCTTCTTCTCTAATACATCTTTAAATTCCGGGTCGGATTCTATAACCGTTTTTTTAATCTCTTCCACATTATGTAACTTCCCGCAACCCCAAATATTTAACGAAAGAAACATAATGAAGATAGTTAATAAGATAAAACGAAAATCGAGATTGTAGTTTTTTATTTTCATACGCTGAACTTAAAATTAATTATATCCCCGTCCTTTATTATATAATCTTTCGCCTCCAACCTCAATAGCCCTTTTGCTTTCGCATTCGTAAAAGAGAAATCGCATTTTTTAAAATCATCGAACCCTATAATCTCGGCCTTTATAAAACCTCTTTCCATATCGGTATGGATTTTGCCCGCTGCATCAATTGCCTTCGTACCCCCCTTAAGGCTCCAGGCCTTCACTTCGCCCCCCACCACCGTAAAGAAAGAGAGCAAATTCAATCTCGCATATATCTCATCTAAGACCTTATCGTGCGATAATTCTGTTATACCTATTTCTCTTAGGTATTCCGCTCGTTCAGCTTCCTCCAATTCTAATATTTCCATCTCCAACTTGCTACAAAACGGAATGACCGCCATCGCCCCTGACTGATCGAGTGCCTTCAATCTATCCAACAGAGGTTTTCCGAGCTGCTCTTCGGAAATATTCAAAATTACAACTATCGATTTTTGGCTCAAGAATTGATAAGCGCGAATTAGCTTACCCTCCTCCTCGGAAATCGCTATGTTGCGTAAGGGTATTTCGGATTCTAACTCCTTGACTAATCGCTTTAGACAATTATATTCCTTCTCTTCCTCCTTTTTCCCCTTCTGAAGGTCGGATTCTATTTTTTTAATCCGATTCTGGGCAACCTCCAAATCCAATATTATCAAATCCGACTCGACCATTGCGATATCCCGCAGAGGATTTACCTCTCCCTTAGGGTGCGGTACGTTCGGGTCATCAAATGCGCGAACCACATGAACGAAGGCATCCGCTTCCCTCGCCAAGGAAG
>Ga0111183_1020_pt1 | contig 18199 bp, 16 predicted proteins | sample DeeMarSWOR324_28_FD_80238 | JGI IMG/M metagenome (GOLD analysis project Ga0111183, IMG submission 80238) | Omnitrophica WOR_2 bacterium SM23_29 | reverse complement strand
CCTCATATTCTCCCAAAAATTCCTTGGTCCTAAAATCGATACCAAGTCTTTTGCATCTCTCTTGCGCTCTTAAAATCTCATTTTCCTGTTTAGGATGCAACACTCCCCAAATACCTATGCTAAATCCTGCATCCTGCATCTTTAACGTCTTCTGGCTGGTCTCCTCTAATTCCATAACTTCTGGGTGATAACTGACTCTTATCGATGCATAGGGCGCCTGCCTTTTTATTCTTTTAGGGTCGACATTTTTAATAAACTCATCCGTATCGAATTGAAGGTTCGTCAATATATCTATGTTAAGTTGCGGTTTTATATGATTTACTATGTAATAAAAGTCCTTGTGAATGGTTGGCTCTCCGCCCTGAAGAGTTATAGGCAAGTCATCCCTTGAGACTAACCTATTTAGTCCTTTGACCCAATCCTTCCCCGATATCTCACCCCTGGGCAGTTTTTTTACCTCGAAGTAATTTATGCAATAACTACACCTATAATTGCATCCAAATGTAAGAAACACTGCGATATAATTATAAGTTTTGGGTATAGCAATATCTTTCATAAATTCCGCTTTATTCTCCCTCTCAAGATTCATTATATTCTCTCAAGCTTTGGTCGCAATATCGCCTTTTAAAGCTAAATGAAATTTATATGTTCGGGGGGGTTCTTTAAATCCCATAGAAACTTGTTTATATAATCTTGACGGCAACCGATAGTACAGTCATAGTGCACATCGACATTATCTATAATATCCTGATGCACCTTCCAATACTTATCGCTTTTTATGATATCGTAATAAGACTGCTTGTTAATGTCGCCCATACAGAATCTCTCTTTGCCAAAAAACGGTCCGCAGGGATATACTTTTCCGTTCCCGCTTATCTGGCCAAGAAAAGGAGTGCCGTAACAGATATCGTATTTTCTGAAGCCCTTTTTGTAGATATCCGTTTCATTTAATATGTTAATTTTGTTCCATTTTACCGTTACTAGATAATTCTCTTTACTGAATTTCTCGGCTTCCCTTAAGTCGCCCATTACCAATTTATAATCTTCGAGATTTATGCCCAATTCCTTATATTCGGTATCGGAGCACTGCTTTATCTGTAAATAGTCCACGCCCATTTGCGCGCCAAGTTCTGCAAGTTTAATTACTTGATCAAAGTTTTCCGGAATAAGCACCATCTGAATCCCGATAGTACATCCGTAATGATTTTCTCTTTTTATTTTCACAAGGGCCTTGATCTTCTCAACAAGCATATCGAATTCGCTTGCCTTATACTGGTGGATCCTTCTGAAACTATCGGGCTCGGCAGCGCTTAAATTAAAACGAATGAACGTTAGATCCTGCAAGAAATCATGAGCGCGGTCCATCTTTAAAAGCAATCCGTTCGTAGCCATTGCTGTATCGATCGCATGTTTTTTCGCGCGAACGATAGCATCGTAGACGGCGGGATTTAGCGTCGGCTCTCCGTCGCCGATAAAAGCGATGGCGTGGACATCAAGCCGCCCGCAATCATCGATAAGCCGTAATAGGGCATCACCCTCTATCATTGCCCCCTTGGTCATACCTTGTGTTACGCCAATACAATAGATGCATCCCATATTACAGAATTCGGTAAGCCCCATATCGATGAGTATAGGTGCTATTCTTTCTCCCCTCTGCCAAGCAAGGACTCTGTCAAGATGATAAATTAGTTTATGCCCATCTAATCGGAATTTCTCCCCTATATTCTTAAAAGTATGACCGATATATTGGTTCGGCTGTTTTTCAATTTGCTCACCGCTTACCTTAATTTTATCAAGTTGACTACGGTCGACTATTTTTTTACCCGTCCTTATAATATGCCCACCATGTTTTGTCGTGCTTATCTCATCTGGGATATGAGGAACAATCTTTTTCCCAGATTGGTTAATGTCTCTTTTTTTCATAAATCCTCCGTATCCCTCTTAACAGTTGCCATATTAGCGCCCGGGTGTGGTTTACCAATCAACCTCAATATAACCAGAAGGAACACTGTGCCAACTGAATTTTTTTATTTTGGGCAAAGAACCAAATTTTTTCTTGAAATATTCATCTATCGCTTTTGTTTCACCAGGAAATATCTCTAAGGCATATTCATCAAGAATTATTATTCCCCCTTTTAGCATTAAAGGGACAAAATTTTCTAACGCTGCTTTTGTCGGCCCATAAAGATCGAAATCGATATTTAAAAGGGCTATTTTTAATGCATTTCCTTTAGTTTTAACAAAATTAGGTATGGTTTTTATCGCATTTCCTTTAATAAGTTTTATTCGATCAATATGTCTAATATGTTTATCAAATTTCATTGCTTTTTGTGCCAACTCCAAATCTCTCTTTATAGAGGCGCCGGGATAAAACCCGCCAATATTACGGTCATGCTTTGAATCCTTACCCCCATCTTCTTTAGATAAAACAGGAAAACCTTTAAATGTATCGAAACCATATACTACTTTTCGTACATCCGTTGGGCAAAATATTTCGCAAAGTTTTGCCCACGTAAAAAGCGATGCCCCCTGATAAACTCCTAAATCAATTATTACGCCTGGCAATTTACATATTTTCTTAAACAATTCATAATGTACTAAAAATCTAGCTAAATTATAGCGTGGCGTAAAAACAGGGAAGTTTCTAAACATCTCAAAAGTGGTAAGGCGAGTAGCTTTAAATAATTCCTCTAATGTTTCTCTCTGTAATTTCTCGTTTTCATGATGTAATGATATGTCTGCCATAATCAATTCCCCCTATTTTTTAAACGTAAAATTCAAAAACGCTTTTTCAACTGTTCGAATTATTTTATTACAAGAAATGCCATATAAATTTCTCATCCCGGCAGGATTATTGATAGCGTGGATAAATTCATTTTTTATCCCAAGTTTTTTTACTCTGAAATTAAGCATATTCTTAACAACCCATCCTTCTATTATGCTCCCGAGTCCACCTTCAATAAAATGTTCTTCAACAGTTATTAATGTATGAATGCCTTCCAAATTACTTAAAAGAAAGTCGAAATTTAAAGGCTGAAGCATTGGTAAAGAGATAACCTTCGGCGTTCTTTTTAAACATTTTAATGCCGAAATTACTTCGCTACCTATGGAACCATGAAATAAAATACCGACCTCACTGCCTTCGTTTACAATTATCGGTTCACTTATGCTTTTAATTCCTTGTTTATGAATAATTGGTTCGCCACTTTTTGCAATTCTTATGTAAACAGGACTTTTGCACCTTAAAGAAAATTCTGCGCATTTTTCTGCTTCGACAGAATCCGAAGGTGACAAAATAATTAAATTTGGCAAAGTTCTAGCGAGAGCAATATCTTCTACTGAATAATGAGTAGCTCCTTGGGGGGCATATGTTATCCCACTTCCTACCCCAATTAATGTTACGGGTAAATCCTGATAACAAATATCGTTTCGTACCTGTTCATAGCAGCGATATAATACAAAAGGAATTATATTATATACAAAAACTTTATATCCTGCCAAAGATAAGCCACTTGCGAAACTAATCATATTTTGTTCAGCAACGCCTAAATTTAAAAACCTATCAGGAAAATTTTCCTTATATTTGTCAAGAACACCATACCCGGCGTCGCCGGTAATAAAAAATATCTTATTGTTCCTCTTGCTATAATTCATTATTGTCTTAATAACGCTATTTCTCATGATTACCTTCGTCTAAACATGTTAATGCCTTTTGCTTCAATTCTTCAGTTACAATAAAATAATGCCATTTAAGTTTATCTTCCATAAAATCTACCCCTTTTCCTTTTATGGTATCAGCAACAATTATCTTTGGTTTTCCTTTATGTGGCGTTTTAAATGCTTTTATAATCTGGCTGAAATTGTGTCCATCTATCCTACATATTTCCCAACCAAATGATTTCCATTTATCAATCACTGGTTCATAATAGCAAATCTCCCTAGGTCTACCATATCCCTGTAAATTGTTATAATCAATAATCGCAGTAAAATTATCTATCTTCAGTTTTCCCGCAAATAATGCACCCTCCCAGATTGAGCCCTCTTCTGATTCTCCATCTCCTATTAAAGTAAAAACTCTCCTTTTATCTCCTTTAATCTTATACCCATATGCCATACCTAAAGCGATATTAAAACCATGCCCCAAAGAACCCGTTGATACCTCTATCCCTCGATTTGTTATGCGGTCCAGATGTGCCGGTAGAGTACCGTTATCCTGGAAATAATTTATTAATTTCTTACGAGACATAATGCCTTTTATAGTCAAAATTGTATATAAGGCCAATTCTGCATGCGCCTTACTAAGTACAAATATATCCCTTTGCTTCCAATTTTTAGGGTCAACTTTTAATTCATAAAAATACAATGCCACCAGCAAATCGACACATGACAACGATGATCCTATGTGCGGTGTTTTCGCTCTGCAGGCTACTTCAATAATTAATTTTCTTGCTTCTTGCGCAATGTTTTTTAGCTTTCCTTCTAGCATTTTAATTTTATAATTAGGTAAAATATTTGTTTATATTGCTTGGATGATCTAAGTAAAAGACCGGTTGTTGTTTAATCGCGGAGATAGGTTTTAGTATTTCGTTTTGATATTCTTTATCTGCCGCAACTACACAATTTTTATAGTTTCTTCCTAACTTAAAAAATTTAAATTTATGAACTCTTTTCCATATAGTATCTAGAGATTCCTCCCTGATATTTCCAAATGAAATAGGATTAACATTACAGATCATTACATCACCATAAGGGCCAATTGCCAGTTTTTCAATTCCGCCAGGACACGCTTGTTTTAAAGAAAAATTTTGAAGAAAATCAAATTTTAAAAAATGATATTTCTTGATTAGCTCATTTATACGTATCCAGTCATTTTCGGTCAATATCTCACTATCTGCATTTGCCCAATTGCCAACGGGTACCATAACACTGGGTGCTATATAATCAACGCCCAATCTTAATGCAAAATCTATAAACTCTTCAATTTTCGGTAGTGTCGAATGCGAAAGAAGACAGCTAATATCAGTACGAAACTTATGAGCCTTAGCTAACGCTATAGCAGAAATTACTTTCTTATAATGGCCGGGGCAGTTTCGTAACTCATCATTTTCCTCCTCATTCAAACTATCGAGACTAAAACTTAAAAAAGTTACTCCGCTTCTTTTTAATTTTTTAATAAATTCTTCGCCAAGCAATAATGAATTTGTAACAATTCCAACAAGATATTTCTTGGCTTCCAAGGCTTCGAGTATTTCAAATAGGTCTTCTCGTATTGTTGGCTCACCACCTAATAAATAAGAGCCTATAGCCCCCAGTTTTTTAGCTTGTAGCCAAACGTTTCTTACTTCTTGGGCGCTTAACTCCTTCTTTTGCGAATCTCTATAATTATATGCAAAGCACATTTCGCATCTTGAATTACATTTTGTTGTAATTGAAAACTCGATAGATTTTAATACCGGTTTACGTAAAACGAGTGTATTAAAATATCCATTTAATATCTTTCTAATTAATCCAGGTCTTTCTTTTAAAAGGGGAAAATATATTTCCTGCATTCTTTTCAAACTAATTCGCGTACCACTTTGTCGGTAAGCCATAAAATCACTTCCAATTATCTTTTTTACACACAATCCCCATGCTTGCTGTTTTCATAAAGGGCATCCTAAGATGTTCAATTATCCAAAATGGTAAAAGTACAAGAGGATTATTTAATGAGAATAATGCGGCTATTTTTCTTTTATTTGTATATTTAACAATTAAGTTGTGCAAACTCCAAACCCAAAAAGCAAGACAAAAATCATAAAAAATATCCACTATTTTAAAGCCGTGTTTACTTAATGCTAACCTTATAGTTCTTTCACTAAAAAGAAACAGATGCCGGGGTATATGATACCCCCCCCAACATCCTTTAAAAATATTTCTATCGACCGATTCAACCCCTGGGGTTTCTAAGATTAGTACCCCATCGGATTTAAGGTATGCTTTTATATGTTCAAGAAAAGCCATGGGATCATGTAAATGTTCAATTAGTTGTTGACAAATGATTAGATCGAATTTGTCGGTACCAAAATCTATTTTGCAGATATCTCCAGAATATCCTTTAAACCCAAGTGCTTTTACCCCCTTAATGGCTTCTTCTGAAAAGTCAGCCCCCGCTAGTGATATATTAGGGTTAAATCTTCTAAATGCCATTAGCAAGTCTCCCGAACCACAGCCAATATCTAACATTTTTAAATCATTAGTATTATTTATTTTTTTACTTTTATTTAAAAATTTCTTTACCTTTCCATCGAGCTGACGACTTCTCATAAGCTTAATAAATTTATTATAATTATGTGTCTGATATGAATAATAATTGGCGGGATAAATCGTGTCTATCGTCGATTCGTCAGGAATGGGATCTATATAAATAAGAAAACAGTCAACGCACTGGTAGAAATTAAATTTGATGTCTGTTGTACCATATTCATAGTCTGTCCCGCATGCTAACCATATTCTTTTCGTGCTATCACATACGATACAGTGGTTTGGGCGCACCTTCAACTCTTGTACTTTTAACATTCTGAAGCCTTTTCTAAATTCTTAGTGCACTTATATTCTTTGTCATTTTCTACGCTTCAATGTGACAGAATCTGGAGTAAAATTCCCATCATTTTTTATTTTCCTTTTTAAATAGCAATCGTTAAATAGTTTTAGATAACCTCGTATAACTCCTATTAAAGAACGATAAGAAATTGCTTTGGACACCCCTTCTTTTCTTTTGTTGAGCCTATAAGGTATTTGTGCAAAAAGATACCCTTTCTTCACTAATCTGATTAATATATCGGTTTGAAAGAAAAATCCGCTACATCTATAATTTAACTCTTTTAGTATCGATTTACGATAGATAATAGTACCATTCGTATAATTAAAATTTGTTAAAAATGTTAGGTTTATTATAAATCTATAAACGGCGGAAACTACATTTCGAAAAAAGGTTCTAACACCCTTATCAAAATTAAAAGGAACAACAATATCTGTGTGTTCCAGTAGTCTATAATAACGGATTATTTCCTTGGGATCATTTTCGCCATCGCCGGGCAACAAAACTACAAATTCCCTATCGGCACTATCAACCCCATCCCAAAAGGAAGCACCCATACCTTTTGGAGAATCATGGAAGAGAATCTTTATATGATTATTGTTTTTCATAATATTCCTAGCTAACTCCTCAGTCATGTCGCTGCTACCGTCATTAACAACGATAATTTCGCCATCGATACCATATTCTTCAAACGCTCGCAATGTGTCATTGATTGCTGATTCAATATTTTCTTCTTCGTTAAGAGCGGGCATAATAACGCTTATTCCTATTTTTAAATTTTTACTTTTGTTTTCCATATGGTTAAATAAAATTTGCATGTTCCGGCGGATGTTTCAATTCCCAAAGATACCTATTTATTTCATCCAGTCGGCATATTTCTCGACAATCATCTATATTCCAATCGCTTTCCATCATCTTCATAATTTTCTTTCTTTTATCCGAGTTCCATATTTTTTCAAAGGGGTCTTGGTTTATATTTCCGTAGATTAATCTTGCATCGCCCAAAAAGGCACTGCAGGCATAGATATTTCCATCCGAATCGATATATGCCCAGAAAGGAAGGCCTAAACAATATTTGTAAGGGCGCTTTTCTTCGAGCTTTCTTATTGTATTGATACGGAAGACCACCTTAAAATTATCATCTGCCAGCTTATGTAGCTCGCTATCCAAATGAAGGTAATCAGAGTAGCTAAATGGACGGTCTATTTTATTTTCGCTCATCGGATGATGAGAATACGGCTTAATGATGAGATAATCAACCTCTATTTCTTTTAGCCTTTTGGCTAATTTAGTTGCTTCATGATAATTGTCCGGCAAAAGTAAAAATTGTACGCCGATTGTGCAGCTATAATTATTCCGTCTTTTAATTTTTACTGCCTCGGTTATATTATTTAAAACCCTCTTGAAATCTTCAGGGCGACTACGATGTATCCTAGAATAGTTCTTTGATGTACCGGCATTTAAACTGACCCTTACCCAAGTCAAAGAATCTAAACATCTTTCAGAAAAATCCTTATCCAAGAGGGTGCCATTAGTCGTAAGTGCTGTGTCGATTCCAACCTTTTTAGTATAATTTATTATTTCTGCAATATCCTTATGTAGGAGCGGCTCTCCTTCTCCTCCATACATAACGCTTTTGACGCCAAGCCGCGCAGCTTCAGAGAGAAAAGCAAGAAGCTTCTTTGTGTCGATAAATTGAGCTTTGTATTTCAGATAATCGAAAGCACAAAATGTACAACGTTGGTTACATGCCCCGGATGGGCTTATCTCCATGTAGATGGGGTATATATCTTCACCGTCTAACCACTTCTTTAGGCGGTCAAGGTGATACATTAATTTGTGGCTATCAATTCTAAATTCATCCATAATAATAAGTATATATTATTTTTACTTATTTTTGGAAAAAATTTCTTTGGAAGGCAATAATTTAAGGTTAAATCTATTTTTTCCAAGTGGCTTTTAGGGCTTCCCTTAATGTCACGCTGCTATGAAGTTTTTCTACACTCGGATAAATAGTTTCTATGAAGACCGTTACATTGCCGATAAGGGAACGAGGCACATATACTATATCTTGATTCTGAAGGGGAATATTATTGTCTAATCTACCATCTCTAATTATGCTCCAAGCATTTACCTTTATCACCTCAGGAGTTGTAGTTATATCTCCCCGCACTACAAATACATTATCTTTGACTGCAAAATCGGTAAAATCCCCGGCATAGCTAATGGCATCTAACAGCCGGGCATTACCGACAATATCATATATGCCTGGATCCTCAACCTCTCCTAAGACGATGACCTTTCTAGAGCCGAAGCGTTTCACTAAAATTGAAATCTCCGGTTTTTCCTCCAAGAAAGTAGATATAAATTCGGTGACGAAGGTCATCCTTCTTCTCTCTACTTCTCCGAAGGCGGTAATCATAATTGAAACCTGGGGGTCATTAACATATTTTGACAACTTCTTTGTCAGTTCCTCATCGAGCTCAGTAAGTGTCTTTCCATAGGCTTGCACGTCTCCGATTAGAGGATAAGAAATCTTGCCGTCTGGACGGACAATGACGGTTACTGAAAGGTCAGGAACTTTCCATACCGAAATTTCTAATTTGTCGCTTAAACCTATGCGATATTCGTGCCTGACAGGTGGGGCTTCGATAATCTCTTCTTCCTGCAATTTCTTAGCATACGTTTCAAATTTTTTGGTTATGGTTTCGTCTAATTCTGACACAGTAAGTCCAGCTACCTGCACGTCTCCAATTAATAGATATGATATTTTTCCGTCAGGCCTTACGATGACTTCCTTAGAAAGGTCCGGATGCTTCCATATGTCAACTTCCAAAAGGTCATCGATGCCGATTCGGTAATCGGTGGGTTTAGGCATCTTGAATTCGCTCTCGACCAAGGTAGAACTGCCTGTGGAAGTTGTATAAACTCGAGGGCCTTTTTTAATATGCGCTCTCGGCCAAGAAGCACACCCTGTAACAAAGACGAGGATGACAAAAAATGCGATAACCTGTTTATTTTTCACTGGTTACCTCTCCGTGAGTATTATACTAATACAACACAACGAAAATTGTCAAGCAGATTTAAACGTTCTTTTATCTTCGCCTAACAGCCGTTTGATATTTTCATAAACTATTTCTGGTTTAATAGTATCGATGCATCTTGTAGCATATTTGCAATGAGTTAGAAAGCAAGGGATGCATTTCAAATTCGATAAAGGAGTTAAGGCAACGCCTGAGTTTCCAAAATATATCTCCTTCTGCGAAGTTGGGCCGAATAACGCTATTATCTTCTTCTTAAGGGCTAGCGCGAGATGAAGGCCGAGGCTGTCGTTGGTGATTAGCAGTCTGCAACTGTTAATCCAATCGATGTATCTATGTATGTTATTCAGAGATTTTTGGTAGGATATGGAATATTTATTCCCAATGAGCTTCTCAAGTCTTCTCCAATTCGAAAAAGCCCACGCCTTGTTCTTCCACCTTTTATTGACGTGTATATTGAATCCGATATCGTATATCTCCTTCGTCTTCGGTTTGTATCCTAATATGTAGCCCTCGCCATTCCACCTCGCTCCTACGATGTCATATAATACCTTATCCCAACAATCCTTCATCTTACTCCTTAAAATTGGATCTTCAGAAGTTGCCAATGCCTCAAGCGCCCGAACATATGCCTCTGTTCTTCCAGTCTGCGGATTTGGTCTAAATCCATATTTTTTTGATGTCTTTATTGAATCGGCAAGCCGCAAAACATCCTCTTCTTTATCAAGGTTTATTACAACATCAAATCTCTTTCGCATTAATTTAGAAACAGTTCTTGGATTATAAACCTCTATTCTATTGATATACGGATTATTTGTTAAAAGTGGCCTTCCCTCTTTTGTCGTAAGCCAAGTGACTTTATCTTTCTTAAAAAGATGCAAAAGCACCGTAGTCCTTAAAATATCCCCTAAGCTAACGCCCTTCCAATTGACTTTATTGCCTATAGTTTCTGTAATGCCTAATTTTATAATTAGTACTTTTCTTCTCTTGGGTCTTCGCATATCCATTAATCCTTCCATGCAAATACTAACATCGAGGGAGTCGTAACGTAACGTTTAAACGTTAAATAGTATATCACTTCAGATATAAAATAAACAACATTTTCAATTATTTTGTTTTTAATGCTCAGCCTTGAATTTAGAATTTCCATATCGCCAAACCCTGTTTTTTTAAGCATCGCTTTAGCCGTCTTTGGGCTAAACATATAATTATGAAATACCGGCGGTTTTTGTAACCTAACCTTTATGCGGCAGATTTTGCCTATAATTCTTAGGATGTCATAATAAAAGATTTGGAATTTAGCATTTGGAACCCTGATCAAAACAATACCTCCTTTTTTTAATACCCTGTATATTTCTTTTAATGCCCCAAAAGGATCGCTTAATTGGTCTATTATATTCAAGGCGATAACAACATCGAAGGAATCACTTTTTAAATTCGCATCTTCAATGGAAGATTCAACTACTTCCACGTTAAATATACGGCGTGCCTTTTCCGTTGCGCGTTTTGATATATCCAAACCCAACGCATCCCACCCATTATCCTTTGCAACCTTAAGAAATTGTCCGACGCCGCAACCTAAATCCAATAGCTTTCCATTTTCTTTATATTTTCTTAGCATCTTTAAATTATGCTTAAAAATATCAACCCTTTCGTCTCCCCAAATTTCAAAAGTATCCTTTTCAAAATAATGCGAAGCGTAATACTTCCTTTCCTCCTCTTCGTCGTATCTTGGATTTAGATATAAAAGTTCGCATCTTTTACATTTTACTAATTTAGTTTCTCCGCCTAAGGGAGAAATCTTCACGTCCTTTAAAACCTCGAACTCGTTGCCTCCGCAAAGATTACATTTTACTTCAATTAACATCTCTTATCGCTTTCATCCTTAAAAAAGAGTCGTAAAGCTCATTTACTTTATTGACGATGGATTTTGAGTCAAAATGCAACCTTGCGTATCTTTCGGCTTCTTTTCCAAGTTTACCCAATAATTCTCTGTCCTTCAATAGGCGGATAATCGCCTTGGATAGCTCATCGACATTCTGAGGTTCAACTAAAATTCCGTCTATTCCGTCCTCTATTCTCTCCGGTATGCCACTGACTTTAGTTGCGATTATGGCCTTACCTAAGTACATTGCTTCGGCTATTGCCACCGGGCTTCCCTCCCAAAAGGAAGTATGAAGGGATATATCCAAAATGAAAAATATCTCCGCCACGTCATCTCGAAAGCCCGTTAAGATTACGTTTTTCTGAAGATTTAACTCAGCGATTTTTCTCTCGATAGCTTCCCTCATCTTACCTTCTCCAACAATCAGAAGCATCGTATTGGGAATCTCGTCGACAACCCTCCGAAATGCCTCAAGACAAAATATATGCCCCTTCTCCGGTACAAGGCGGCCGATGTTTCCGAGCAGAAAAACATCGAGGGGCATATTAAGTTCCTTCTTTTTGGCTTGTGCGTCGACTTTGACGTTATAAAATTCCTCTCGAATAAAATAACTTGGTATCTTTACATATTGCTCCGCTTTGCCAATGCCATTGCTCAGGAAGTCTTGCTTTTCGTTCTCTGAGCCGACGATGATTCTATCCGTATAAAGAGCGGCTATCTTTTCTACCTTGCTTAATATAAAAATGGCAGGTTTTCCAAAATAAACGGGGTGGAAAATGCTTCCGTGGGTCATATGAAATATCATCGGCACGCCGCTCAGTCTGGCGGCTGTCCTTCCTAATATTCCTGCTTTTGAAGTATGCGTATGGACTATATCAAATTTCTCTCTCTTAATAAAAAAATATAACCTCGCCAGCGCTATAAGGTCTTTAATCGGATATATCCGCCTCACGAGTTGGGTGATGATGACCAATTTAACATTTGATATCTTCGCGCCTTCTAAAGCAAAATCCTCAGGCCCACAGGCTAACGTAACGTCATATTTTTCTTTGTCGAGGTCGGTTACAATTTTTAAAACAACTTCTTTTGCCCCCCCCTTGCAAAGTCGCGTGATAATATGGAGGACTTTTATCTTTCTCATAAAATTAAAATCTCGAATCTGCATTATCAATTTTATTTTTATGCATCATTATAAATGCCAAGGTCAAAGCCATTAAAAACCATAGGTGTCGTATTTTAAAGACATCCACATCTATGCTATCAAGTAGCATTCCGATAAAGGAAGCAAAAAAACAGAAAAGCCTAATTTTAAAATACTCATTATCTTTTACTTTCTTTTTCAAATGAGTTAATGCCCTACGTAAAAATGTTGCAATAAAAAAGATAAACGCCCCTGCTCCTAAAATTCCGGTTTCTGTTAAATAACCCAAAAAATCGCAATGCGGATCTGAAACTATTAAGGCATCCATCGTATGTTTACCGGCAAGATAGTCATGTATAGGAATAAGATTTTTTTAAAATAGTTTTCGTTGTTCAGTTTATTAATACATGAGGGGAACATCGCTAGCCCCACTCCTAAAAATGGATGGTTTTTTACCATCTCCCAAGCCACTATCTTACGTGCTCCACGAGGGTCATAAGCATAATCTGCACTGACAACTAACTGTTTATGGGTGCCTTTGGAGGAACCTCCGATCTTAAACGAAAGAATATGAATGGATGAAATAAATATAATGCTGACAAGAAAAATAATTATAATAGTTGCGGCTGACAAAAAACGAACAATTCTAAATTTTAGATCCCTTACCTTATGAAAATAATCGTAAATAAGAAGGCAGACAACGGCAAAGCTTATTATGCTTCTGGAAAAAGTAACAATCTCTATTAAACACATAAAAAATAACACGAACTTTAGGAATAATTTATAATTCTTATCTTTGGATAATAATAATTCACTAACTACAAAACCCAAGCTAGCAACTAAATAATTTCCTAATCCTTGAGTAATGCGAAAGGTTGAGGTTACCCGATAGGCAGGTTTAAAGAAGATAAAGTCCTTATAAATCTCACAAAAAATATTTCTTTCTTTCATAAATATGGCACCCAGCCAACCCAAAAAACCAAAAGCCAAAACAGCGACTAACGTGCCAATCCATACTTTGATGATTTTATCTAATTTCTGTCTATTATCTACAATGTCCGCTACTAAAACGAACATAATAAAAAGATATATTAATCCTAATAACTCTATGCTGCTTAAAAATAGATTGTTAGAATTAAAAAACGAAAGGAGGCAAAAAATCAAAAAGATTAAAATCGGTTTACTTAACCCTGTATCTTGAGGTAATCTCTTATTCTTAATCAAGGCTTTCATCCAGAAGAAGAATAAAAATAAAAATACTACCTCTGAGAATTGTACCCTTTGGGCCAGAAAAGGAAGGTTTGGAGCCTTCATCAAAGGCAGCGTAATTATATAAAGCAATAACAACTTAAATATCATTGTGTATTCCCTTCTTTATTATATCCGATATATATTCTACTCTGTGCATCCAAGTATTAGCCATGGCTATTTCCTTCCTTTTCTTTACTAAAACCTCGCTGTCCTCATTCAGCGATTTCTTTATCAATTCAACAAATTCCTCTTTAGTCCTTGCGATCTTAACTAATTCTTCTGGAAATTCTCTCGCAGTAGGAAAATCGGTTGACACTATGGGTTTGCCAGCGGCTAGGTGTTCATAGAATCTCGTCGGGGTGCAGTATTTAATATGCTCGTCTAAATTAAAACTTACCACACATACATCTATTGTCCTATAATAATTTGGCAATTCAGAGTATTCTTTGTAACCTAAAAAATAGATATTGCTAATATCTTTTATTTCTCTTATGTCAGCATCGTAGCCGATTGGGCCGATCATTACTATAGACCACTTAGGATTTGTTTCTGCAGCATATTTTAAGAAGTTCCAGTTTACCCATCCTGCTACCTCACCAACCATTGCGATAATCGGTTTGATTAAATCAGCTACGTCGGCAGGCAAGGACTCATCAGGAGAAAATGCACTTTGGTAGTGCTTAAAATCAACGGCATGGGGCAAATAGTAAGTATTCTTATTTAGCGCCTTTTTCTTTTCAAATAATAGCCTATTAGGTATAAATACGGCGTCTGAGTTTTTAAATAATTTGTTATCCAAGTCCTCAAAATTGCTATTTCTATAACCGGGATACGTCGGCCAATCGTCAACGCAGTGATATAAACGGAATTTCTCGCCCAATTGACCAATCAGGTCGGCAGCGGTCGGCAGGTAAAACCAAAGTATAGGTGCTTTGAAATTTAATCTTTTTATCAGTATTCTAAACGTCCATCGCAATATATAAAGATTAATCGCTCTTATAAATCTGCTGTTGTGAATCGGAATGACTAGGGGCGAGTATATTAAAATGTCACTATCGGATGGGATATTAGCAGGCCTTGTCGGGCCTTTCATCCATCGAAATAATCTTCTTGCTATTCTAAATAAATGCGATTTAGAAAAGCCGGGAACCTTAGAGCCAATCGTCTCGACATAAAGCACCCTGTTATATTTTGACATAATCTCCATAAGGTATATCTTGCTTGTCTTGTAAGATGTCCAGTCCACCGACGAAAAACAGATGATATTCTGATTTTTTATCATTAGACTATTCCTTGACTTCGGTAAGGATCTCTCTTATTTTCCTGCTTACACTATGCCAATCCAATCCTTCTCTTTTGATTCTATCCAACCCCTTAGCGCCAAGCTGCTCGGCATAAGTTTTATCGCTCAAAACCTTCGTAACGGCACTTTCTATTTCATCTAAATTCAAGGGATCCACCAATAAGCCCGTAACTTGGTCGATGACGGCATCTGGTATCCCGCCGGACCTACCTCCGATAACGGGCTTAGCACAAGCGCTCGCTTCCAAAAAGACAACTCCGAAACCCTCCATTTTCGCCTCAGCATAAACTTCTCTGCTTAACATAATGTAAATATCGCAAGCATTATAATATAAAGGAAGCAAGGCATCTTGCCAGCCTGTAAATATAACGTAGTCGGACAAACTTAATTTTTCAACTAATTCTTTTAAGTTCTTTTCATTCGGTCCGTCGCCGACGATAAGATATCTAATAGCCGGAAATCTCGTTATGAGCTTGGGCAATACCTTTATAACCATATCATGGCCCTTGTAATCATCAAGCCTCGCAGCCGTCAATAATATCTTTTTGTCCTCTAATCCGTATCTTAAAATCACTTCTTTTGCATCGAGGTCAGGCTTAAACTGATTGGGATCTACTCCACAAAAAACAATTTTAATTTTTAATGCGTCAACGCCACGCGTTATTAATCTATCTTTAGTAAAATTGCTTATCGTTATGATTTTCTTAGCTCTATTAAAGGCCAATTTCTTAATAAGCATTCTTAACCAATTATACTTAAGTTTATTAAAGATACTCCTTCTGTCTTCAAAATAGTCCATAGCATAGACTTGAACAATGTACGGGATTCTTGTCAAGATACTCACAAAATATGACACCGCTCCTGATGGATACCAGGTCAGATTATATATAACATCTATTCTAAGCTTAGATATCAGATATAACATTGTAAAGAACAATGCGAATTCTCGCAGTCCCCTTATATTAGTTACCCTGAAAGTGATGACTTGAGATTTGCTGTCAAATTCTTTCGCCCCTTTAATTGCAGGGGCTATAATAAAAAGTTTATCTTCTTCCGACAGGTTCTTGGCCACCTGATAAGAAAGATTGGCAATACCTCCTCTTAATGGAGGATAATCAAAACTAACAAAAAGTATGTTCATGTCCAATTATCCAAAAACCTCCTGCACCAAATTTCCAATACCATGATAAGCCAAATCTTGTGGCTATTATCGGCCTTGCCACTTATATGCTCATCTATAAGCTGCTTTACATATTCAACCCTGAAAAATCCTCTGCGTTTAATCGCCGAATCATTCAGGAACTTATCGATGTTCTGTCTTATAAGCTCGGATTTAAACCATTCCCGTATCGGCACGCCAAATCCGTGTTTTTCCCTCTTTGTAATTTCCTCGGTTAGCAGGCCCTCCATCGACTTCCTAATTAAGGATTTTAACGATAGTCCTTTTAATTTCAAATTCGACGGAATTGCAAATGCAAATTCAACCAATCTATAATCCAAAAATGGCACGCGCGCTTCTAAAGAATTTGCCATCGTCATCCTATCAACCTGTTGTAGCACATCATTAATCAAATAAGTATTTAAGTCAACGTACATTGCGCCATTTAGATAATCCAATTCTAAGGTCTCTGTCCTCTTAAAATATTCGCTTGTTACCGTGAACATATCTAAACCATGAGTTTGGCTTTTTAGGTAATCTGAATATAACTCGTTCTTTTCTGCATCATTAAATCCCAATAAGGTCATCCATTTAGTATGTCTCTTCTCAAATGGGAGGTGTACAGATTCAAAAAATCTTAAGGTTCTCCTCATTCTGCTAGGCTTCTGAGTATTCATTCTAATAAGTGAAATTAAATTTGGTATTGCTTTTTGAGTTAAGGCCTTTGGCATCATTGAATAATATAAGGATATTTTATCTGCTACATAAGCGTGATAGCCGGCAAATAATTCGTCTCCGCCAACACCTGTCAATGCTACCTTCACATAAGGTGCGGCTAATTTTGAAACCAGATACGATGCAAGCGCAGAAGAATCTGCATGCGGTTCATCTAAATTCCAAATTAAATCCTCAATCCTGCCTAAATCTTCAGGTGTCATTATTAATTCGTGATGGTCGGTGTTAAATCTTTTTGCTATAAAACGGGCATATTTTAACTCATCGAACTCTTTCTCCTTAAATCCTATAGAAAAAGTCTTAAGCGGTTGCGACGATACTTGAGACATAAGTCCTACGACGCTGCTCGAATCCAAACCGCCGCTTAGGAAAACTCCTAAAGGCACATCGCTCATAAGTTGCATCTTTACCGAATTCTTTAATAACCTATAAAATTCATCTCCGTATTCCTCGATGGTATCAAATCTTAGTCTCTTAGACTCCAAGGCCCAGTATCTTTTTATGATTACTTGCCCATCTTGGCAGATTAGAATGCTTGCGGGGGGCAATTTCTTAATACCTTTATAAATCGTAAGGGGCGAGGGAACGGATAAATAAGTTAAATAGTAATGCACCGCCTCGAAGTCTGCATCCCTATTTACAGCATCATCCTGAATTATCGCCTTTGTCTCAGAGGCAAATATCAACCTGCCGCCTTTATCGGAATAGACAAGGGGTTTTATTCCAAATCTGTCTCTTGCCAGTAGCAATCGCTCTTCTCTCGAATCCCATAACGCAAAGGCAAACATCCCATTTAGGAATTTCACGCAATCTTCCTTATGTTCTTCATATAGATGGACTATCACTTCAGTGTCAGTCTTCGTTTTAAATATATGCCCTTTTTCTTCCAATTCTTTTTTTAATTCAAGATAGTTATAGACCTCGCCGTTATAAACAATGCAAATCTTGCCGTCCTCATTGAATATCGGTTGTTTTCCGCCCTCAACATCTATGATGCTTAATCTCTTATTTGCAAGCCCGATATACCCTTTGATGAAATAACCTTCATCGTCGGGTCCACGAGCGTATAATGCATCGTTCATTTTCTTTAAAACAGTCCGTTCGACA
>Ga0111183_1019_pt1 | contig 18732 bp, 15 predicted proteins | sample DeeMarSWOR324_28_FD_80238 | JGI IMG/M metagenome (GOLD analysis project Ga0111183, IMG submission 80238) | Omnitrophica WOR_2 bacterium SM23_29 | reverse complement strand
AGTATAAAAGATTTAATGAAGATAATAAAAGCACCGGATTTTCCAACGGGCGGCATAATTTGCGTGCGAGAAGGAATAAGACAGGCGTATACAACAGGGCGGGGACTTCTTAAGATTCGTGCAAGGGCGGGGATAGAATCGCATAAGTCAGGGAAAGAATCAATAGTAATTACCGAGATCCCATATCAAGTCAATAAAGCCAATGTGATAGAATCGATGGCACAATTGGTGCAAGATAAGAAGGTAGAGGGGATAGCGGATATTCGCGACGAGTCAGATAAGGAGGGATTAAGGATTGTCGTTGAGCTTAAACGAGATGCAAATGCGCAGGTTATATTAAATCAACTCTTCAGACATACTCAGCTTGAGGTTTCCTTCGGGGTGATTATGCTAGCGCTCGACGACAATCGGCCGAGAGTTTTAAACCTAAAGCAGATTTTGGAATGTTACATAGACCATAGGAGAGATGTCGTTACGCGAAGGACGAGGTTCGAGTTAAAGCGAGCACAGGAAAGGGCACATATTTTGGAGGGGCTAAAGAAGGCCCTTGCAAATTTAGATAAAGTTATCGAAACGATCAAGAAGTCTAAATCTGTACCCGATGCTAAAGAAGCGTTGGTTAAAAAATTCGATTTGACAGAAATCCAGGCGCAGGCGATTTTGGAGATGCAGCTTCAGAGATTAACTGCACTTGAACGCGAGAAGTTGGAAGAAGAATATTTAGATTTAATTAAGAAGATAGAACTGTACGAATCTATTTTAAAGAGCGAGAAGAAGGTACTGCAAATTACCAAAGATGAATTACTGAAATTAAAAGAGAGGTATGGCGACGAGAGACGGACCGATATCGTTGGTGAAATTGAGGAGTTGGAAGTCGAGGATTTAATAGCGGAGGAAGACGTTGTAATAACGATAAGCCATTCGGGGTATATCAAACGTCTACCGGTATCGGCATATCGTAGGCAACGCCGCGGCGGCAGAGGGGTAAGCGGTGCAGAGGTAAGGGAGGAGGATTTTGCAGAGCATCTATTTATCGCGTCGACGCACGAGTATATCCTATTTTTTACTAATCAGGGACGCGTGCATTGGTTGAAGGTATACGATATTCTGCAAACAGGAAGGCAGGCGAAGGGCAAAGCGATTATAAACCTCTTAGAATTACAACAAGGCGAGACAATAAGTGCATTTGTTCCAGTGAAAGAATTTAAGGAGAGCCAATTTTTGATAATGGCAACCAAGCAGGGCGCGATTAAAAAGACGTCTCTTGAAGCATACAGTCATCCAAGAAAAGGAGGGATAATTGGGATTATCTTAGAAAAAGGCGATGAATTAATCGGCGTTACGCGAACCGATGGCAAAAAGGAGATATTGCTTGCGACGAGGACAGGAAAGGCGATACGATTTTCAGAGGTGCAGGTTAGAGATATGGGCCGCTCGGCAAAAGGCGTTAAAGGCATAAGCCTCGGCAAAAGAGACGAAGTGATTGCGATGGAAATCGTAAACCCAGACTCAACGGTTCTGACCGTTACCTCTTTGGGTTTTGGTAAAAGGACGCCGTTTAAAGAATATAGGACACAAAGCAGAGGCGGTAAGGGAATCATTAATATTAAAGTTACAAAGAAGAACGGGGAAGCGGTCGGCTTAAAGACCGTTTCTGATAAAGACGAGATTATGTTGATTACCGAAAGGGGCGTTATAGTTCGCTGCCCAGTTAAGGATATTCGCACGACAGGCCGAGCTGCGCAGGGAGTGAGGGTTATTAAACTCGACGCCAAAGATAAGGTTACATCTGTTGCGTCGGTCGTTGCAGAGGAAGAAGGCCAGGAGGGTGAGGAAGAGAAGTAGTTGTTATAAGTATATTAAGGCATTGCTCTTTCTTATATCGTTTGGAATAATTTCTGTTGTGCTGGCAGATGAGATTTTAACTACGGATGGGCAGAGATATGAATGCGTAATTATTAATCAATCTCCATATGATATTACAATTCGGTTGAAGGATAGAACCTTAAAGGTCAACAGGTCGAATTTAAAATACGTTAAAAAATGGCCCAAGGAAAAAAACGATGCTTTGGTTGAAGAATGGAAAGCGCCACAAAGCAAGGATAATAATTTAAGAACCAGAGAAGAAGAATTAAAATTTGCCGATTCCGTCAGGCATTCAGACCAGCCGTGGGAAATTTACGAGGAAGACGTTTTTATAGCATTTCATCGCCAAGAGGGCATTATAAGGAGTCGGTTGCAAGGAAAGGTAGGCGATTATTGCAAGAAAGTCGCAGATAAACTCGGCTATAAAGAATTTAAACTTTATGATAAAAGGTCTACGCCCGACTGGAAGCTAAAATTTAAATTCTATTCATATCGCGACTTCAAAAGTTGGAAAGATGCCACTGCCGCTGAAGGGATGAACGTAGGCAACGTAGCGGCTTTCGCGGCAGGCAACAGGCGGGTATTTTTTTACGAATTATATATGAAAGAAAATGTGATTTATCACGAAATTTCCCACGAAATTTATAATGAGTTCATAAGAAATGCAAAAATTCCAATTTGGTGGTCTGAAGGCATAGCCCAGTACACGCTTTTAACTACGCACGAAGCAAGGCAGGAGATATCGAACTCGAGGTTCAGGGCCTTGAATAATAAGTATATTCCCCTCTCCAGTCACATTTCCGCGACAGACGAAGTCTATGAGGACGGCCTTAGCGTTATATATTTTTTGGTCAGGGATAAAGGTAAAGAAAAATTTCAAAAATTTAATTATAATTTAAGAAACGGCATGGCGTTTAATAAAGCGCTCTTCGAAGCATATGGTTTTAAAAGCGTCGATGCCCTTGAGAAAGCATGCGTTGAATATTTAAAAAAGATAGACGTAAAAGATTTGGTTGGAGATTAAGCAAGCGTCCCCATCGTCTAGAGGCCTAGGACAAGAGCCTTTCGAGCTCTCGACCGGGGTTCGAATCCCCGTGGGGACGCCAAAATGAAACAAGGGTAGCGACATTTTGGAACCAGCGGTTAAGGATTGTATAATAAAGCATTCGGTTGAATAAGATATGCCACAAGGCAGCCTCTATGTAGTTGCGACTCCCATCGGTAATTTAAAAGACATAACATTAAGGGCTTTAGAAGTTTTGAAAGAAGTCGATCTTATAGCTGCCGAAGATACCCGCCACACAAAGATCTTAACAAGCCGTTACGAAGTAAGGACTCCGCTTACAAGTTATTATGAACATAACAAGATCACAAAAGGTGATTATCTTATTAGATTGCTTAAATCAGGCAAGGATATAGCGCTTGTTTCAGATGCCGGTACGCCTGGCATTTCAGATCCGGGGGCACATATAATTAATTTGGCTATACGGAATGGAATTTCAGTTATTGGCATCCCAGGAGCCACCGCTTTTGTACTGGGTCTTGTATTATCAGGTTTGCCTACGGATAAGTTTGCTTTTGAGGGATTTCTACCAAGCAAGTCCGCCGCACGGAGAAAGAGACTCTCGCAGTTTAAAGATGAGAAACGAACGATTATATTTTATGAGTCTTGTCATAGGATTTTAAAGACTTTATATGATATACTTGAAATAATGGGAGATATTCAAATTTCAATTATGCGGGAACTGACGAAGAAGTACGAGGAAATTCTAAGAGACAAGGTAAGCCTTTTAATTCAACATTTTAACAAGGCAAGGCCGAGAGGAGAGTTTTTAGTTGTATTAAATCCAAGGGAAACTAAAAGTGGCTAAGGTTCATCCAACCGCAATTGTAAGCAAAAAGGCACAGTTAGACGATGTCGAGATAGGACCATACGCCATCGTTGACGAAGACGTGAAACTTGGCAATGGTACCAAGGTTATGGCTTATGCATATATCGCTTCTGGAACTACTATCGGCAGGGACTGCGAGGTCCATATGGGCGCTGTGTTAGGCCATATTCCACAACATTTGGAATTTAAAGGAGCGAAAAGTTATTTGAAAATCGGTGATAGAAATATCTTCAGGGAATATTCAACCGTACACCGTGGCTTAAAAGAGAACTCGTATACAATTATCGGAGATGACAATTTCTTTATGGGTTTTTCGCATGTCGCGCATGATTGTCAAATAGGCAATAAAGTTGTTATATGTAATGGCGCTTTAGTTGCAGGGCACGTTATAATTGAGGATAAGGCCTTCGTTTCCGGTAACGCAGGGATACATCAATTTGTGAAGATAGGGACGTTAGTTATGATAGGCGGATTAGCCCGTGCTATTAAAGATGTCCCCCCTTATATGCTGGTTGATGGTGATTCCGAGGTCTGTTCTTTAAATTTAGTTGGTTTGAAGCGTTCTGATATAAATGAAAAAGCGAAAGCCCAGATTAAAGATGCATATAAGCTGCTTTATAGATCTAACTTAAATGTCTCACAAGCATTGGATGCCATTAAAAAAATAGGCGATTTGACGCAGGAGGTAAGGCATATAATCGAATTTATCAAATCATCTGAACGAGGTATCTGTAAACATAGAAAAACCACACTTTAAATCGAGAGAGAAAACTATGGCACAGGAGATTGTGGGCGTTGAACGCAGGAAGTACATCCGAGTAAATACGGTCTTTCCAGTTGAGTTTCAAGTCTTAAGCCTAGATGGTTCGCAGGTGCTCTCCGAGTTCTCCCAATCTTTTACGCGTGACGTAAACGAAGGCGGGATGTGTTTGGAGGTCAATAATCTTAAAGATGAACTTGCCGAAAAGTTGAGTTCAAAAACTGCAAAGCTATCGCTTCAGATTAATATGCCATTTTCGGCGAAACCCATTTCCGCTACAGCACAAGCTGTTTGGATTAAGAAGATAAAGGAAGAACCTCCAAATAAGTTTTTAATCGGGATATCTTATGAGACGATCTCCGACAGAGAGGGGAAAAGAATTGTAAATTATGCGAAGGCGTTACAACTTAGGCCGAAATTGATTGCGGTGGCGATTGCGATTTTGGCATTTGCGGTAATGACAACTTCTGTTTTAGTTTCAAAGAAGGAAGCACTGCGTAAGGAGGCCGAAAAGAAACTGATTTTAATCCAGCAAGAAAGACAGAAATTGACTCAAGCGTTAGATAACTTGCAGCTAAATTATAGCGCCCTTACCTCGAAATTAAGGACATTCGAAGAAGAAAGACAAGATTTAGAGAAAAAATTAGAACTTGCAAAAGCGGAGGCAAGGCCGGAGGAAGTTATAAAGTTGGAAGCTGAATTAGCAAAGGCTCAAGCGCAATTAGACGGATTGAATAAGGAGTTAGCAAGGGTTGTAACGGACAAAGGCAAATTGGAAGAACAATTAAAAGCCCTTGAGGAGATAAAGGCGGCTAAACCTGTAAAAGTCACTTTAGCGCAGGGAGGAGTTGTAGTAGGCAAGGTTGTGCTTGAGACAACCGATGTAGTAAGGGTTGAGGTTCCGACAGGTGTTATTACCTTAAAGCGCGACCAAATATCGTCGATGGCAACCCCAACTAAGGAAGAGATCGCCGAACTTGCAAAGCAACGAATGGAGTTGGAAGCACGAGCCAGAGAGTTCAAGAGGCGAAAGGCAGAAGAATCCGCAGAAGAAGCCAAGGAAGTAGCGAAAGTGGAGGTTAAAGTACCTAAGTTTCCCCTTCCGGCGGAAATAGTAGGAAAAGGAATTGTTATTAAGAACAAGAGAATTTATATAAACGGCTCCCTCTTTTTTATAAAAGGAATTGCGTACGGGATAAGTATGCCTGGGCTTCCTCCTGGGGTTGAGGGAGGCGGCTTTCATAAGATACCAACATCTGTTTTCGAAAATGATTTTAGGATGATGAAGGAAACAGGGATAAATACGATTAGAACATACGAACCACTTCCGGATTCTCTTTTGGATTTAATAGAAAAGTACGATTTAAAAGTAATAGAGCAAGTGGTATATCCATCGGCTTACACCGATTACGCCTCTAAGGAACAGCTAACTTCATTGAAAAGAATTGCAACCGAAGTTGTAAAGAAACATAAAAATAGGAAGTGCATCTTAATGTGGTCGATATGGAACGATGCGCCTTTTCTCTATGATGAGCCGGGCAATCCTATACCGCATTATGGATTTGATGCCGTCAATAATTTTATGAAGGAAATCTATCTTGCGATAAAGGAGGTGGATAAAAGTCATCCTGTTACCGCAGCGAATATCTTAAATGTAGAAGGTTATAAACTTGGCTTTGACTTTTTGGACGTCGTCGGCTGTAACGCATATATAGGTGGTCATGGTTATGGGTGGAAGGGAGAAGAAGATGCCCTACGGTCAGTCAAGGCGATGGTTGAAATATCTAATAAGTATAATAAACCTATATTTATAACAGAGACAGGGTATAGCACATTTGTGAAGAAGGATAGTCAGGATAAAGCATTAGAATCTCAGATAAAGAGCATAGACGAAAGCATAGCTGGCATTGTAATCTTCGAATGGGCTGATGAGTGGTGGAAGGGTGGCGAACCCGCAGTTCATAACGACCACATAGAGGAACACTGGGGGATAGTAACGTGGGATAGAAAACCAAAACCAGGGCTTGAGGTCGTCTCGCAATTATTTAACTCCATTTCTACCAATTCGTTGGGTTATGCTGAAAAATAGTTCTTGACAGATAGGATATTACGTGGTATATTTTATTTTTGAAAATAACCCTTTTAATCTGGCCCTGCGAGGTCAGAAAAGGAGAAAAATGTATTTTAGTTTAACAAAAAGCAAATACAGCCTATCCTCACATTTAAGGTGAGGGTAGGCTTTTTTATTTGTGGGAGGCATGAATGGTCCTTAAAGATAAAGCCAAAATAATGGACGCAGAACAGATAGATAAAACCCTGACAAGAATAGCCCATGAAATTATAGAGAAGAACAAAGATATCGAACGCATAGCCGTTGTCGGAATAAGGACAAGAGGCGCATTTTTAGCAGAGCGTCTGGCAAAGAAGATAAAGGATATCGAAAAGAGAGAAATTCCAGTTGGAATATTGGATATTACGTTATATAGGGATGATTTGACTACAATTGCAGAGCAACCGGTCGTCCATAAAACCGAGATAGATTTCGACATTCAAGATAAGATCATAATCTTAATCGACGATGTTTTATATACTGGACGCACGATAAGATGCGCGTTGGATGCCTTAATAGATTTTGGAAGACCAAAGAATATACAGCTTGCGGTATTGATAGATAGGGGGCACAGAGAACTTCCGATAAGAGCGGATTCCGTAGGAAAAAATATCCCAACTTCACAGAACGAAGTCGTTCAAGTTAAGATACAAGAAGTTGATGGCGCAGATGAAGTTATAATTCAGGAAAAGGAGGACTAACCTTGGCGGTTTCCTGGAAGAGAAAAGATTTGTTGGGGTTGGAAGAGTTATCCAAAGAGGAGATAGAGTTAATCCTTGAGACCGCGGATTCTTTTAGGGAGATATCCCTAAGGCCGATAAAGAAAGTTCCTACCCTTCGCGGCAAGACCGTTGTGCTTTTCTTCTTTGAGCCGTCGACGAGGACGCGCACCTCCTTTGAGTTAGCGGCTAAAAGGATGAGCGCCGATTTGGTGAATATCCAGACCAATGCCTCCAGCTTGCTTAAGGGGGAAACTTTAAAGGATACGGCAAAGAATATTGAGGCGATGAAGGTTGATATAATCGTTATGCGCCACTCCTCTTCGGGGGCACCACATCTTTTGGCGAAAGCCGTTTCTCCGTCGATTATAAATGCGGGAGATGGTTCCCATGAACATCCAACCCAAGGACTTCTGGATCTTTTTACGATTAAAGAGCATAAGAAGAGGATATCTGGTTTAAATGTTTCGACAATAGGCGATATTATGCATTCGAGGGTGGCCCGTTCAAATATTTGGGGTTTGACCAAACTCGGAGCAAATATAACCGTATGCGGACCTGCAACACTAATTCCGCCCGAGATAGAGAGGTTGGGGGTTAAAATCACTTACGATGTTAAAGAAGCGATAGAAGGGGCGGATGTCATAAATTTATTGAGGATACAGCTTGAACGTCAAAGCCAGAACCTATTCCCATCACTGAGGGAATACGCGATGAAATTTGGCTTGGATTCCGATAAGATGAAATATGCAAAGAAGGACGTGTTGATAATGCATCCAGGACCGATAAACCGTGGGGTGGAGATAACGCCAGAGGTTGCCGATGGGCCCTACTCGGTGATATTAGAGCAGGTAACTAATGGAATTGCGGTAAGGATGGCTGTTTTATATTTGGTTTCGGGCGTAAAGGAGAGGAAGGGTTGAAACTATGGATATTCTGTTGAAAGGTGGACACATAGTTGACCCAATAAATAAAGTAGATTCATCCTCGGATATTTTAATAAAGGATGAGAAGATAGCAAAAATTGGTAAAAGTTTAAAGGCAAATAGTGCCAGGATTATAGATTGCGATGGTAAATTCGTTTTACCAGGCTTGATAGATATGCATACACATTTAAGACAACCAGGCAGAGAAGATGAGGAAACATTTCTTACTGGTTCAAAGGCAGCCCTAAAAGGTGGCTTCGCTTCTGTATTGTGTATGGCGAATACTAATCCGCCAGTTGACAATAAAGGCGTTGTTGAATATATCTACACCGAATCTAAAAGGATGGGTTTAATCAATATCTATGCGGTTGGAGCGGTTACAAAAAATTTGGAAGGAAAAGAATTGACCGAGATCGGTCAGATCTTTGAGGCGGGTGCCAGGGCCTTGTCCGACGATGGAAAACCGATAATGAACGCGCAATTATTAAGATGCGCCCTTGAATATGCGAAGATGTTTGACTTGCCAATAATTTCGCACTGCGAAGACTTAAATTTATCCAAGGATGGGGTTATGAACGAGGGGTTTATATCGACGAAATTGGGTTTAAGAGGGATACCGCGTGCTTCTGAGATTGTGATGGTGATGAGAGATATCGAATTGGCTGAATTGACCGGTGGTAAAGTACATATCGCACATATAACAACTTGGCAAGCCGTTGAATTAATAAGGCAAGCGAAAAGAAAGGGAATTAAAGTCACTTGCGAGACCTGCCCGCATTATTTTGCATTGACAGAGGAAGCCGTTTTGGGATTTGATACAAATGCAAAGGTAAATCCGCCATTAAGGACAAAAGAGGATGTTGAGGCGATAAAAAAGGGATTATCCGACGGGACGATAGATGTAATAGCAACAGACCATGCACCACACTCGGAAGAAGAGAAGGATGTCGAATTTGATTCCGCAGTATTTGGGATGGTTGGTTTAGAGACAGCACTTTCACTGAGTTTTGCTGAATTAATTGAGAAAGGTCCGTTGAATTGGAAGCAGTTAGTAGAGAAGATGTCGGTAATTCCAGCTAAGATTTTAGGGCTGAATAATAAGGGTTCACTTGGAATTGGGGCAGATGCCGATGTGGTTGTATTTGACCCAAAAACAAGTTGGGTTGTAGAAATTAAAAAGTTAGAGTCGAAATCGAAGAACACCCCATTTATTGGAAAAAAATTAGACGGGGCTGTAATTCTCGCTGTTGTCGGTGGGAGGATAAGATACGAAAACGGCGAGTTTAAATAGATGTATCGCACGGGAATTGCGCAAGTTAGGCGAAAATTAAACAAGGAGGGAGGCAATGTATAGGAAAATAAGCAAGATTTTATTGTTCTTCTTTTTGTTGACTTTCATCCTTGGATGCACAACCGTACAGCTAAAAGGTAAAGAAAAATTGGAAGCAAAGGATTGGCTACGCTCAGGCGATTTAGCATTGAAGACGGGCGATAACGATACCGCTCAATATTTTTATGAATTGGTGATTAAAAAATACCCTAATACCTATTATTCAAGGAAAGCAAAGGAAGGTTTAACGTGGGTAAAGCTTAGACAAAGCCGCGTTGGTAAGACGATTCAAAAGGGAAGAGATTTTGCTGAACCTGTATTTTGAAGTATGAGGTTCTTGGCCACAAAGGAATTGGGCCGCCTTTGTAAATGGCTCCGGATTTTAGGCTACGATTGCGAATATTTTACCGAAGATAATCTGGTCTCCCTCACAATCAAAAGTCTCCAAGAAGACAGAGTTATCCTGACGAGGAATGTGCGTCTAAGCGAAAGGGCAGGATTCAAAGTAGTGCATATTAAGCACGATTTGGTTAAAGAACAATTAAAACAGGTTCTTAATGAGTTGAAGTTAAAGATAGGCGAGGAAGGGATGTTCACCAGATGCGTTATTTGCAATCTATCGTTGGAGGATGTTAAAAAAGAAGAGGCGGAAGATAAAGTTCCCCCCTTTGTTTATAAGATGCATGACGATTTCGTTAGGTGCCCTAAATGTGGTCGTGTCTACTGGCATGGGACACATTGGGGAAACGTAAGGGAATATATAAATGGAATTTATCGCTGATTTTCATATACATTCTAAATATAGCCGCGCTACTTCAGAGGCGATGGAGGTTGAGGAACTTGCGCGCTGGGCGAAATTGAAGGGGATTACGCTTATGGGGACGGGTGATTTTACCCATCCTATGTGGCTTATGGAATTAAAAGGCAAGTTGCGCCCTAGCGCAGATGGCCTATACGAGTATAATGGCATTTATTTTATTTTGACGTGCGAGGTTTATAATAATTTTTACGTTGAAGGCAAATCAAAGAGGATACATAACATAATCTTCGCGCCGAGCTTCGACGTCGTTGAGAAATTGAATAATAAGTTACAAGGATATGGCGATCTAGTTTCGGATGGACGGCCGATTTTAAATTTAAATGCAAGAGATTTAGTCAAAATTTGTTTGGATATATCGCCCGATTGTTTTATAGTTCCATCACACGCGTGGACACCCCATTTTTCGATCTTTGGCTCGAACTCTGGATTTGATACTGTTGAGGAATGTTTTGGCGACCAGACAAAAAACATCTATTGTTTAGAGACGGGACTTTCATCTGACCCCCCGATGAACTGGAGGTTGAGCAAGTTAGATAGATATGCGTTGATATCGAACTCCGATTCTCACTCGCCTCACAGGATAGGCAGGGAAGCGAATGCCTTCAATTGTGATTTAAATTATAAAGAGGTAATAAATGCAATAAAATCTAAAGATAAAAAGAGATTTTTATATACGATAGAGTTTTTTCCAGAAGAAGGAAAATACCATTACGATGGACACAGAAATTGCAAAGCGCGCGTCGCCCCTAAGGAAGCGATTAAAAATAGGAATTTGTGTCCTGTATGTGGCAGGAGACTTACTGTAGGCGTTATGCATCGGGTGGAGGATTTAGCCGACAGGCCGGAAGGATTTGTGCCAGATGATGCGATCTCGTTTAAACATATGATACCATTGGATCAGATAATCGCAGATGCGCGGGGAATTGGAGAAGCGACACAATCGGTTGAACGAGAATATATGGAGTTGGTTAATAAATGTGGAAGCGAGTTTAATATTTTGTTAAGGATGAACGGGGATGAGCTTAAAGGCAAACTTCCACAACGAATTACAGAGGGGGTAATTCGGGTAAGGGAAGAGAAAGTAAATATTTTGCCTGGTTACGACGGCGAGTATGGCACGATTAAAATTTTCAGCGAAGAAGAGACCGGGGAGAAACAGCTTACGTTATTTTAAAGGAATATGAAAGCGACGATAGTATTAGAAAATGGCATCTCTTTTGAAGGTATCTCAATAGCAGTGCCTGGCGAGAGGATAGGAGAGGTGGTGTTAAACACCGCAGTAGTAGGATATCAAGAGATAATGACTGACACTACAAATGCGGGTAAAATCTTAGTTCTGACATATCCTTTGATCGGTAATTACGGTGTGGCTAATAAGTTCTATGAATCTAAAAGGTGTTGGATGGCTGGGTTGGTTATAAAAGAGGAGTCCAGAATTTATTCAAACTGGCAAGCGGAGGGGTCATTTAGCGATTTTATCAAAAAGGAAGGCGTAATTACTGTTAGCGATGTCGATACGAGAACGTTTGCCGTGAACATAAGGGACAGCGGCGAAATGCTCGGAATAATATCGACCAAACCTCAAAGGAAAGAGATTATTCTAAAAAAGCTAAGAGATTACAAAAAAGACAAAAAGCCTAACCTTATAAAAGAAATTTCTATAAATAAGATCAAGGAGATCAAGGGTAGCCATTCTGGACCAAAGATAGCTATTCTGGATTTGGGAATATCGAATAGTTTTATCGCGCAACTTAAGGCCTTAAGGTGCAATATTACATTGCTACCGTATAATACGAAAACGGATAAAATTCTCGGGATGAAGTACGATGGTTTGATAATCTCTAACGGGCCGGAAGAGGATGTAGTGATGCCAGAGGTGGTTAAAACAGTTGAAGCGTTGCTCGGCAAAATTCCCATTCTTGGGATATCGACAGGTCACGAAACAATCGGCATCGCATTAGGTGGGAAACTCAAGAGGATGAAGGTAGGACATCACGGAGTAAATTATCCGGTAAAAAGCCCCAACTCGTATAAGGGAGAAATCACAGTTCAGAACCATTCCTTTATTATCGACGAAAATTCCATAAAAAGCAGAAGAGATGTCAACATCACTTTACGCAATATTAACGATAACTCCATCGAAGAGATGGAAAGCAGGGATTTAAAGTTTATATCCACACAATATTATCCTGTAAGTCCTGGTTTTGACGAGGTTAACGGTGTGTTCAGGAGATTTTTAAAATATGCCAAAGCGTAAAGACCTTCATAAAATACTCATGATAGGTTCAGGTCCTATAATAATAGGTCAAGCATGCGAATTTGACTATTCTGGTTCTCAGGCGTGCAAAGCGCTTAAAGAAGAGGGTTATTTTACGATTTTGGTTAATTCAAATCCCGCTACCATTATGACCGACCCGAATATGGCGGATGTAACCTATATCGAACCGCTCACGGTGGAAACTGTTACCGAAATAATAAAAAAGGAAAGGCCTGATGCCATTTTGCCGACGCTTGGTGGACAGACAGGTTTAAATTTAGCCTTCTTTTTAATGAAAGAAGGTATTCTTAAAAAATATGGCGTTGAGTCTATTGGGGCAAACGTCGATGCTATTTCACGGGCAGAAGATAGAGAGTTATTCAAAAAAGCAATGCAGGAGATAGAAGTAGATGTCCCTAAAAGTGGAATTGCAACAAACGTTGAACGGGGAATGAAGATAGGGCTTAGTATAGGCTTCCCTCTTATCTTAAGACCAGCATACTGTTTGGGTGGGGCAGGCGGTTCAATAGCGTATAACAAAGAGGAACTTGAAGTTCTATTGGCAAAGGCACTCGAGATAAGTCCAGTAAAACAGGTATTAGTGGAACAATCGGTGTTGGGATGGAAAGAGATAGAATTTGAGGTGATGAGGGATTGCGTCGATAATGTGATAATGATTACTTCTATGGAGAATATTGATCCGATGGGCATTCATACTGGTGATAGCATCGTCGTCGCCCCATCACAGTCACTAACAGCAAAAGAATACTTGCAGTTCGTAAATTTATCGAAGAGGATCATAAGGAAGGTTGGGATAACTGGTGGGGGTGCTAATATTCAGTTTGCCCAGAATCCAGATAATGGAAAGATAGTTATAATAGAGGTAAATCCCCGGCTATCGAGAAGTTCGGCCTTGGCTTCAAAAGCCACTGGTTTCCCGATTGCAAGGGTCGCGACTAAGTTAGCCGTTGGCCTGACGCTTCCGGAGGTTCTAAACCAAATTACAGGAAAGACGACGGCTTTCTTTGAGCCAACCGTTGACTATTGTGTATTTAAAATCTGCAGGTTCACATTTGAAAAATTTCCAGGAACACAAAGAATTTTAAATACGTCTATGAAGGCAGTTGGCGAAGCGATGTCCATAGGTAGAAATTTTAAGGAGGCATTGCAAAAGGGAATAAGGTCGACTGAGACGAATAGGTTTGGGCTGGGTTCGGACGGTAGGGACAAAATACCGAACAATAAGCTAAAGTCAACTGCGCCAGATTTGATCGAAGAGATAAAAGAGAAGATAAGAATACCCAATGATGATAGGCTATTTTACATTAGGTACGGCATTAAAATAGGGTTAAGTAACGATGAGATATATGAATTATCTAAAATAGACAGGTGGTTTATCGATAATATGAGGCAAATAGTAGAACTCGAGGAGGAGATAAAGAGATACAGGAACAGGGATACAAACGATGATATTAGAATTCCACCCGAACTGCTTACGAAGGTGAAGGAGCACGGCTTTTCGGATGTGCAGATTGCATTTCTTTTAAATTCAACGGAGAAAAACGTGAGAGAGAATAGAAGAAAACATAACATAAGACCAGTATATAAACTAGTGGACACCTGTGCAGGTGAATTTAAATCGATGCAGCCGTATTATTATTCTACCTATGAGACGAAAGACGAAAGCGAACCGTCTAATAGGAAAAAAGTTTTAATCTTAGGAGGTGGACCCAATAGAATTGGGCAGGGTATAGAATTTGACTACTGCTGCTGCCACGCCTCTTATGCATTAAGAGAAGAGGGGATTGAGAGCATCATGATAAATTGTAATCCCGAGACGGTTTCAACAGATTATGATACTTCTGACAAACTCTATTTTGAGCCGTTGACAGTTGAGGACGTGTTAAACATTGTTGATGTTGAAAAGCCGATAGGTGCGATAGTGCAATTTGGCGGTCAAACACCGCTTAATATAGCAGGTCCATTGGAAAAAGCAGGCCTAAATATTTTAGGGACAAGTTCCGATTCGATTGATATTGCGGAAGATAGAAAGAGGTTCCAACAGATGCTAAAGAAACTAAAGTTAATTCAGCCCGATAATGGAACCGCTACTTCATTTGAAGGTGCGAAAGAAGTTGCAAATAAGATTGGTTATCCTGTAGTTGTGAGGCCTTCCTATGTTCTTGGGGGGCGGGCGATGGAAATAGTCTACGACGAGAAAGACTTGTGCGATTATATGGAAAAGGCAGTAGAGGCATCTCCTGAGAGACCTGTTTTAATAGATAAATTCTTAGAGGATGCGATAGAGGTTGATGTGGATGCCATAGCGGACGGCAAGATCTGCGTGATAGGCGGGATAATGGAACATATCGAGGAGGCCGGCATACATTCGGGGGATAGCGCGATGGTCCTTCCGCCTCACACGCTTGGAGAAGATATAATCGAAGCTATAAAGAAGAACACTTACGCGATGGCAAAGGAACTGAACGTGAAAGGCCTTATGAATGTTCAGTACGCCGTTAAAAATAATGTGGTTTATGTTCTTGAGGTAAATCCAAGAGCAAGCAGAACAATACCTTTTGTAAGTAAAGCGATAGGCGTACCGCTTGCAAAACTTGCGACAAAGGTTATGCTTGGTAAGACATTGGAAGAACTTGGTTTCATAAAAGAGAAGGAGATAGAACACATCACCGTTAAGGAATCCGTATTTCCTTTTATAAGATTTCCTGGCGTAGATGCAATTTTAGGACCTGAGATGAAATCTACCGGTGAAGTTATGGGAATAGATGTAACATTTGGTGCAGCCTATGCCAAGAGCCAGATCGCTGCGGGACAAAAATTGCCGACGAAAGGCAATGTATTTATAAGTGTAAAGAATCAGGATAAGAGGAACATAATTTTTGTCTCTAAGAAGCTTGCTGACCTTGGGTTTAAAATTTTGGCGACATCTGGGACGGCAGATGCGCTTAGAAGTAGTGATATAGAAGTCAGGGTGTTACCAAAACTTCACGAAGGAGAAAGGCCCAACGTAATAGATTTAATAAGAGACGGGAAGATAGATCTTATAATAAACACCCCTGCCGGCAAAGCCACAAAGGAAGACGAAACAAAGATAAGAACTTATGCGATACTTTATGGCGTCCCTTTGATAACTACCGTGGCAGGTGCGCAGGCATCCGTTAACGGCATCGAAAATCTGATAAAGCGACCGAAGATACATGTAAAGTCGATACATGAATATCATAAAGAGGTAAGGTAGTAAGGTGAACGCCAGAATTATTCAGGAATGTGGTAGGATAATTTCAAATGACGAAGTTAAACCCGGATATTTTTTGATGGAGGTAAATTCACCTTCGATTGCGAAGGGGGCAAAACCCGGGCAATTTGTGACCATAAGATGCAGCGAAACAACATCGCCGTTATTGAGGAGGCCATTTAGTTTTTTTAAGATAAACGGCTCGAGGTTTCAGATTTTATATGAGGTTGTCGGAAATGCTACCCGTATTTTATCGAATATGGCACCAGGCGATAAAATAGATATATTAGGTCCGTTAGGCAATGGCTTTACGATTTCGGATAAGCACAGCGATTTTGTTTTAATTGCAGGGGGCATTGGCATTGCCCCATTAACTGCCTTGGCCCAGAAATTGGTTAGGACTAGGCGGAAGCGAATTTACGTTATAATCGGCGCAAGGAATAAGAAGAAACTACTTTGTGAACGCGATTTTAAAGAATTAGGGATAGAACCCATTATCGCGACAGACGATGGGAGTTATGGAAAAAAGGCCTTAGCAACCGAATTACTCGATGAATTGTTTTCAAAAGGTGGAGCAATTTTTCCGACGATATTTACTTGTGGCCCCGAAGCTATGCTTAAGAGAATCGCGCATGTCGCAAGAAAGCGGGGATTAGATTGCTACGCTTCACTTGAGACGAACATCGCCTGCGGCGTGGGGGTTTGCTTAGGTTGTGCCGTAAGGACGAAATCCAGTTATAAGTTGGTTTGTAAGGATGGGCCGGTCTTTAACTTAAATGAGATAATATGGTAAAGCCAGATTTAAAAGTAAGAATAGGAAGACTCAAATTGAAAAATCCGGTGATGGCTGCTTCAGGCACTTTCGGCTTCGGAGAGGAATTTAAGGATTTTGTAAATATAAATAAGCTCGGGGCAATTATAACGAAGTCGATTACCCTAAAGCCACGCGAAGGAAATCCCCCGCCTAGGATAGTCGAGACAGCCTCGGGGATTTTGAACTCCATCGGCCTTCAAAATGACGGGATAGAAAATTTTCTCAAAGAGAAAGTGCCGCTTTTAAGGAAAGCCAAAACCGTTATCGTTGTTTCAATTGCAGGGGAGAGTTTCAACGAATATAAGGAGCTTACAAGGCGGTTAGATAAGATAGACATGGTCGACGCAATCGAGATAAATATTTCCTGCCCTAATGTAAAGGGAGGTTTGGAATTTGCGGTTGAGCCGAATTCGACCTTCGATGTCGTTACTTTAGTAAGAAGGAATACGGGTAAGGTTTTGATAACGAAACTTTCGCCCAATGTTAAGGATATGGGTGAGATTGCTAAAGCGGCAGAAGAAGCAGGGACTGATTCGGTTTCGCTTGTGAATACTTTTACTGGGATAGCGGTAGATATTCAAACGAAGACATCCAAGTTGGGAAATGTTGTCGGGGGCTTAAGCGGACCGGCGATAAAACCTATAGCACTTCGGATGGTTTGGGAGGTGACAAGGCAAGTTAAAATCCCCGTGATCGGGATGGGCGGAGTTATGGATTATAAAGATGCGTTGGAGTTTATAATTGCAGGCGCAAGCGCAGTCCAAGTTGGCACAGCTAGTTTTGTAAATCCAAAGGCGACGATCGAGATAATCGATGGCATTGAAAGATATATGAGTAAGAATAAGATAAAAGATATGAAGGGGTTAATCGGATGTCTAAGGGTTTAATAGAAGAAGATAGATTGATAGTCGCGTTGGACGTTCAATCGCTCGGTGAAGCAGAGGGGTTAATAAATAGACTGATTCCAGCGGTTAAAATCTTTAAAGTCGGTTTAGGGCTTTTTACTTTATATGGACCAAAGGCGGTTGAGTTGGTCCAGAGGAAAGGCGGAAAGGTATTTTTGGACTTAAAATTTCACGATATTCCAAATACGGTTGCTAATTCGGTTAAGTCGGCGGCGAGATTAGGTGTATCGATGATAGATTTACATACCCTAGGCGGTTTGGAGATGATGAGGCAGGCGGTTTTAACCGCTAAATATGAGGCCGAGAGACTAAAATTGGATAAGCCGAAAATTTTAGGTGTCACAGTTCTGACGAGCTTAAGCGAAGGCGACGTAAAGGAAATCGGCATCGGTAGGAAATTAGATGAAGAGGTGTTACATCTTGCAAGGATGGCAAAGCAGGCTAGGTTGGATGGGGTTGTTGCTTCACCCAAAGAAGTAAGTTTAATTCGTAAGAGGTTTGGTAGGGATTTTATTATTGTGACGCCTGGAATTCGTCCAGCTTGGGCTAAGAGTAAGGGTGACCAAAAAAGGATTATGACCCCAAAAGAAGCAGTCAAAGCCGGTGCGGATTATATAGTGGTGGGCCGTCCGATAATTGAAGCAAAGAATCCTCTAAAGGCAGCGAAGAAAATAATCGAGGAGATAAGGTCTTGAATAAACTTAAGGTAATTGAAATATTTAGAAGATGTGGCGCATACCAAAAAGGCCATTTTAAGCTTTCCAGTGGGCTTCATAGTGAATGGTATTTACAGTGTGCACTTGTATTGGAATATCCTAAACTTGCGGCAAGATTATGTAGCGAATTGGCGAGGAAATTTAACAGTAGAAAAGTTGATGTTGTTGTTGGTCCTGCTTTAGGTGGAGTAGTAGTTGCATATGAAGTCGCTCGCGCATTAAGGGCAAGAGGAATATTTGCCGAGAGGGAAGAAGGAAAGATGACCTTAAGGCGCGGCTTTAAGATAAATCCTAACGATAGAGTCTTAGTTGAAGAGGATGTAACAACAACAGGCGGTTCGGTAAAAGAAGTTATTGATTT
>Ga0111183_1057_pt1 | contig 19210 bp, 18 predicted proteins | sample DeeMarSWOR324_28_FD_80238 | JGI IMG/M metagenome (GOLD analysis project Ga0111183, IMG submission 80238) | Omnitrophica WOR_2 bacterium SM23_29 | reverse complement strand
CAGGAGGAGGCGGTACTTCCTGAAGCAAAGGCCGGAATGACCTTGTGGGAATTAGTTGTTGCCGGCGGCACGATGATGATCTTTATAGGCCTTTGTTCAATAGCCGCTTCGGCTTTAATAATAGACAATTTTATAACCTTACGCCCAACCAAAATTATTCCGCCCGATTTTATTCAAATGATTAAAGCCTACTTATCCAGCGGCAAGAATCAAGATGCGCTGAACTTATCCCGATCCAAAGAGGACTTTCTTTATAAGGTATTTGCAGCGGGTTTGGATAAAAGCGGTCAGAGTCTGGAAACTATTCAGGGGGCAATGGCTGAGGCAGGTGCTAAAGAGGCCAATGGTCTCCAACAAAAAAATAGCTATCTCTCATCGATAGCTACTATTTCTCCTATGTTAGGGCTATTGGGCACGGTCCTGGGTATGATTCAAGCCTTTAACGTTATTGCTTTTCAAGCTGGCTTGGGGAAACCAACGCTTTTAGCTGCCGGCGTTTCGAAGGCTCTGGTAACTACCGCCTTCGGCTTAATCGTCGGGATTCCCGCGATGGCTTTTTATTTTTACTTCCGGAATAGAGCACAGGCTATTATTATGGATATAGAGACTATTTCTGCTGAATTTAGTAAATTGATTTTTGAAAGCGGGACGGCAAATTTAAAGAAAGGGACGGTAGAATCGTCTTAGAGGGAAATAAATAAAAATGATGAAATTTATTAGAGTCAGTAGAAGCGAACCGGGATTTCAAATGGCTCCGATGATCGATATCGTATTTCTTTTAATCATCTTTTTTATGTGCGCCACTACATTTCATCAATTAGAAAGCGTTCAAGATGTAAGTCTGCCGGTAGCTGAACACTCCCAAGCTATGAAGAAGGCGCCCGGTACCGTAGTCATCAACATAAATAGCGACGGGGCGATTATCTTAAATCAGAAAATTTATGAGCCGGATAAATTGGCAAAGGTTTTGGCGCAGGGCTCAGTTTATGGTACAGCTCAATCCGTTATCATAAGAGCGGATAAGTCAGTGCCGCACGGAAGAACGGTACAGGTCCTTAGCGCTTGTGCCGCTGCTGGGATTTGGGATGTTTCGTTCAGTACTTATAAAGAAGAACCTCGTAAATAGGTAGTTTTAACGGAGAGGAGATTTATGCGATTTGCAAGGGAAGTCGAAAACGATGAGCCGGGATTTCAAATGGCTCCGATGATCGATATCGTCTTTCAGTTAATCATCTTTTTTATGTGCGCCAGCAGTTTTGCTATTTTAGAAAGTCAGATGGATGTTAATTTGCCGGCAAGGGCTGAAGCAAAACCTGCAGGAAAAGTGATGGAGGAAGTCTTCATAAATATCCTGGTTGATAATACAGTGCTGGCAAATGGGAGGCAATACGATAGTCCCGAATCGAAAGATTTAGCTGAGTTAAAGACGATGTTGACCGAATTAGCCAGCGTATTTAAAGACCAAATAGTCATCGTTCAGGCGGAATGGCAGGTGCCTCATGAAAGGGTCATTCAGGTATTGAATGCCTGTGCCGCCGCCAAAATTAAAAATATCTCTTTCGTTACTCCCGAGGAAACAATCGAAGAATTTAAAAGATGATAAGACTTAAAGAAAAAAAATATTTATTCATCGCTACTTTATTTCATATCGGCCTTTTGGCAATATTGGGCAATATCCTTATCGTCAAACCACAGGTTAGAGAGCTCCTCTTTAAAAGCAAGATAATTACCAGCAGGGAGGTAAAGTTAAAGGGAGCCAAGCCAATGGCGGCAAAAGAGGAGGCCAAAGAATTTATAGTTCCGCTAAAAAAAGAAGTACCTAAAATCGAGAAGGAAATAGTAATTGAAAAAGAAAGGGAAATTCCTACCTTCCCCCGTCCGCTTGAAATAGAACCTGCCGAAATCGAATTGGCCAAAAGGAAGGAGATCGACGTCGAATCAGTCATGGGACCGAGACGTGCCGTAAAACCAGGGATGCTTTCTTTTTCAGAGAAAGCAGAAGTTCAGGGGGCCGGTAAAGAGATTCGGGGAAAGTTGATTTTACCGATGTGCGTATATTCTGATTGGAATAACGATCCATCAACGATTCCAAATTTAATAAATGAAGTCGGAAGAAGAACGGGCATTAAGATTTCGTTAGAAAAAAAACATTTGAACTTCAGGCAAAAGGAGGAGTTTTTTAAATACCCTATCGTTTATATGAATGGACATGAAGGCTTCACTTTTAAAGACGAGGAAGTGGAAAATCTTAGGGAATATCTAACCAAAGGCGGTTTTCTTTTTGCCATAAATGATATGGGCATAGGTGGCGAGTTCGAAAAATCACTGAAGAGAGAGATGAAAAAGATATTTCCAGATTCAAGCTTTGAAAAGGTTTCGATGAGTCACCCCATACACCACTCGTTCTATGATTTCAGCGGAAGACTCCCTCACGCACTATATAAAAATGGGCCTCCCGAACCCTATGGAATTTTTTATAAAGATAAGTTGGTAGTTTACTACCTGGCCACCGGCGATGTCTGCGATGCTTGGGCAGAAGCCGAACCCCCAAGATTTCCCGGTTGCTATTACGTGCCATCCGCAACCCATAAGTTTCAGAAACTTTCCCAAATAGGCTGGGCAGAAACAGGGACAGAGGGCGCAGGAGAAGAGGGCATAGAAAATGCCTTTCGAATCGGCGTAAACGTTATTGTCTACGTTTTATCAAATATGCCATAACCTCGCCTCAGACTTTAGAATCCTTAAGCGAAAAACGCTATCAAAAATCTGCTTGACAAGCTAGTACGTCTATAGTATAAATAATATTACATTTGAATACCACTTTTAAAGGAGGAGTGGGTTGAATTACACCCACTTTTTTTATTGGTAGTGTGTTTTGCCTATAAAAATTTGGGGTAGATATGGAAGAAAAAATAGTTTTGGAAAAGGTAAGAGACCTAACAGCGCAGACGCTTTCTGATTCCAACGTCGAGATAGTCGAACTTACCTACCGCCGAGAAGGCGGAAGGATGGTATTGCGTTTTACCGTCGATAAAGCAGGCGGAATAAATATAGGTGAATGTGGACGGCTTAGCCAGAAGATCGAGAGGATTTTAGATGACGCCAACGTCGTTCAAGAGAGTTATGTATTGGAGGTACAATCGCCTGGTTTAGATAGGCCCTTGGTTAAAACCAGCGATTTTGAGAGGGCTATCGGAGAGGAGATCGTGGTTTCGACTTATGCTCCGATTTCAAATAAGAGGGAGCATACGGGCAGATTAAAATGGGTTAATGATGAGAAGATAATAATTGAAACACCGGTCGGAGAAAAGGTCGAAATACCTCGAGATAAGATAGCGAAAGCGAGTCTTAAGATCTCGTTTTAAATTCTAAAAAGGACACATTATGAACGGAGAATTATTGACGGTTTTAGACCATTTAGAAAGAGAAAAAGGGATAGACCGTGAAGTCCTTATGGGGGCTGTTGAGAGCGCTCTTCTAAGCGCGGCAAAGAAAACCTTAGGCTCCAAAGCAGAGGATGTTTCAGTAAAGATAGATAGGAAGACCGGGATGATAAGGGTCTATTCCGGGAAGAAGGAAATCCCTTCTGACGACTTTGGAAGGATTGCCGCTCAGACTGCAAAACAGATAATAATACAGAAAATCCGCGAGGCAGAACGCGATGTAATATACTCCGATTTTTTAAGTCGGGTGGGCAATGTAATAACAGGTACCGTTTATAGATTTGAGAAGGGAAATATAGTCGTAGATTTAGGAAAGACGGAAGGAATTATTCCTCGTCATGGACAGTCTCAAAAGGAGACATTTAGACAGGGGGATAGGATTAAGGCATATGTGTTGGAGGTTAAGAAGACAGGGAAGGGTCCGCAGATAACACTGTCTCGCAGCGACCCCGGACTCGTAAGGAAATTGTTTGATTTGGAAGTCCCGGAGATTTATGAGGGTATAGTTGAGATCAAATCGATATCGAGAGAAGCAGGCGATAGGACAAAACTGGCTGTATATTCCAAGGACGAAAAGGTCGATTGTGTTGGCGCCTGCGTTGGGATGAGGGGTTCTCGAGTTAAAAATATCGTGAAAGAATTACAGAGCGAAAAGATAGACATCGTAAGATGGAGCGAAGACGTCAAAGAGTATATAACCGCAGCATTGAATCCCGCTAAGGTCGCCGATATCAAGTTGAATAAGGAGCAAAAGAGAGCGCTCGTCATAGTCGATGACGATCAACTGAGTTTAGCTATAGGCAAGAGAGGTCAGAACGTAAGGCTTGCGGCGAAGTTGACGGGATGGGATATCGATATAAAGTCTAAATCGGCACTGGCTGAGGCAGAAGCGGCCAAACCCGAAGAGGAAAAAGTCCCCGCAAAAGAGAAGGCAAAGGCGAAAAAAGAGAAGGATATCGGCTTGATACCGGGCGTAGGCCCAAAGACTAAAGATGCGTTGGAAGCAGCGAAATTCAAGACGGTAGAGTCGATTGCTTCCGCCTCAGTAGAGGAATTAACCAAGGCAAAAGGCATTGGCAAAAAAACGGCTGAAAAGATATTGAAAGGCGCTAAAGAGATTTTGCTTGAGAAATGAAAAAGGGTAAAGAGGATACAAAGAAGAAGACAGTAAAGGCAAAGGTCGTTAAAGCGGCAAAGGCAAAGACTAGAGAAAGACCTAAAGTAAAGAGGCCTAAAGTCAAAGAAGCCGCACGACCCAAACGTGCGGCGGCTCCAAAGAGGACTAGGAGAACAAAGGTTAAAGAACCTGTTGTAGCAGACAGACCAAAAGAGGAAACCGCAACAATTTCCCCTCAAATCACGCCGACCCCTGAAATAAAGCCGCCAGTAGAAGAAGGTGTATCCGTATCGAAAGAAGAGGTCGAACTTAAAAAACTGGTCGTAACCTTACCGATCAGCGTTAAAGATTTGGCGGTAAAATTGAATGTTAAGCCAAATGATATAATAATGAAATTGATGAAACAGAAGATAATGGCGACGATAAATCAAGCGTTGGACGAGGAGGTCGCGAATTTAATCGCCAGGGATTTTGGTTTTCAATTGGAACGTCCTCCTAAACCCGAAGAAGAGATTTTGAAGTCATATGAAATTGTAGATGAAACGAAATTAATCCCAAGGGCGCCCGTTGTTACTTTAATGGGACATGTTGACCACGGGAAGACATCGCTGTTGGATGTTATTAGGAAGAGCAGGCTTACCGAAAAAGAAGCGGGTGGGATAACCCAACATATCGGGGCATATGAAGTCGCTCTTAAAAAGGGTCACGTTACATTTTTAGATACGCCCGGTCACGAGGCCTTCACTGCGATGAGGTCTCGCGGCGCACAGGCGACCGATATCGTAATATTAGTTGTGGCTGCAGATGATGGAGTTATGCCACAGACGATCGAGGCGATAGACCATGCACGCGCTGCTGGTACGCCCATTGTCATTGCGTTAAATAAGATTGATAAAGCGGGCGCGAACCCGGATAAAGTTAAGAAACAACTGATGGAATTAGGATTGACTTCTGAGGATTGGGGCGGCAAGACGATAATCGTTGGAGTCTCTGCGAAGACCGGCGAGGGCATAGATGAATTATTGGAGATGATTTTACTCGAAGCGGAGTTATTGGAGTTGAAAGCGGATCCGACAAAACCTGCCAAGGGAATCGTAATAGAGGGCAAATTATCTAAAGGCAGCGGTCCTGTTGCGACGATTTTGATTCAGAGCGGGATTTTAAGATTAGGCGATATAGTTATAGCCGGCTTACATTATGGAAGGGTAAGGGCTATGATCGATGATTTAGGGCGCAGGGTAAGTGAGGCTTTGCCTTCCAAGCCGGTCGAATTTTTGGGATTGGGAGGCGTTCCTCATGCCGGTGACCTGTTTTTTGTAGTCGCAGATGAAAAATTGGCCAAGGATATAGTAACGCGCAGGCAGCAAGAAGCGAAAGCCAAAGGATTGCAGCCGATAAAGAGGATTACGCTCGAGGAGTTATCTCAACAGGTTAAGGAAGGCAAGGTCAAGGAATTAAAGTTAATTGTAAAAGCTGATGTGCGTGGCTCGCTGGAAGCTTTGGTTCAATCGTTAAAGGGGTTAGAAACAAAAGATATAAAATTGGACATAATTCACTCGGGGATAGGAGGCATAAACGAATCGGATGTAATGTTGGCAGAGGCTTCAAATGCGATTATTATAGGATTTCACGTTGAGGCGACTCCTGAAGCGGATGAAAAATACAAATTGGAAAAGGTTGATGTAAGGTTATATCGGGTTATCTATGAAGCGATCAACGACGTAAGAAGCGCTATGGAAGGTTTGCTCGAGCCACACCTGGAAGAAGTGTTCATGGGACGTTTGGAAGTACGGCAGGTATTCAAAGTTTCAAAGGTAGGTACTATTGCGGGATGTTACGTTTTAAAAGGAAGAGCAACGAGGAATGCTAATTGCCGTTTGGTTAGGGAGAAGTCAAAGATATACGAGGGAAAGATTTCCTCGCTCAAGAGATTTAAAGAAGATGTCAAGGAAGCTTCGGAAGGCTTCGAATGCGGGGTGGGGCTGGAGAATTTTAACGACATAAATGCCGGAGATATAATCGAAGTTTATGAAATTCGAAAGACGGCAAGGAAACTTTAAGATATGAAGAAACGTGTCTTAAGCGGTATGCGGCCGACAGGTAAATTACATCTCGGCCATTTAGCCGGAGCATTAAAAAATTGGGTTGAATTACAGAAGGGATACGAGTGTTTCTATATGATAGCTGATTACCACGCGTTCATGAGCGAATACGAAAATCCTTCTGCAATAAAAGAGAATATAATCGATTGCCTCGTCGATTGGATAGCCTGCGGCATAGACCCAAATAAATCCGTTATATTCGTTCAGTCTCATGTGCCGCAGCATTTGGAATTGGATATGATATTATCGACGATAACTCCGCTATCATGGCTTGAACGTTGTCCCACGTATAAGGAGCAGCTAAGAGAGATAAAAGGTCGCGACCTTGCGACGTACGCATTTTTAGGTTACCCCGTTTTACAGGCGGCGGATATTTTAATTTATAAGGCCAACGCAGTGCCGGTCGGAGAGGATCAGCTTCCGCATCTGGAATTGACCCGCGAGATCGTGCGCAGATTCGAATACCTATATAAGGCGCGGATACTTCCGGAACCAGAAGCCATTTTGACAAAAAGCCCGAGGCTGGCCGGAATAGATAACCGGAAGATGTCGAAGAGTTATGGTAACACAATTGCCCTTTCGGATTCGCGGGATGTGATTAAAGAGAAGGTGATGTCGATGGTGACCGACCCGGCGAGGATAAAGAAACAAGATCCCGGACATCCTGAGGTGTGCAACGTCTACTCCTATTACGAGGTCTTCTTTTCGGATTTTAGTCAGACTCTCGCAAGGGAGTGCAAGGGTGCTAAGATAGGTTGTGTCGAAGACAAGACAAGGCTCGCAGATTATATAATCGAGATGTTAAGACCGATTCAAGAGAGAAGAAAAAAATTATTGAAGGATGAAAAGCGACTCGATTCGATTTTGTCTAAAGGCGCAAAGCGGGCGAGAGACGTAGCGCAGCGGACGTTAAACGAAGTTAAAAAGGCGGTTGGGTTATGACGTATAAGGTTAAACTGGATGTATTTGAAGGGCCTTTGGATTTGCTTTTATATTTGATAAAAAAAGAAGAGGCGGATATATTTGACATCCCCATAGCTAAGATAACAGAACAATATCTTGAATATCTAGAATATATGAAGATGTTGGATTTGAATATAGCTGGCGAATTCATTGTGATGGCGGCTACTTTGATGCATATAAAATCGAGGATGCTGTTACCACCCGAAGAATTGCCACCCGAGGAGATTGAGGAGGAAGATCCGCGAGCCGAGTTGGTGCGAAGGCTCCTGGAGTACAAGAAATTTAAGGAGGCAGCAAATCAATTGGCGCAGATGGAGTCAAACAGGTCGATGGTTTTTCCCAGATCTGTGGATGAGACGCAATTTATAGACCAGAGCGAGGGGCCATACTTTGAAGCGTCGATATTCGATTTGATTACTGCGTTCTCAACGGTATTGAAATCCATTTCCAGGGAGGCATTTTTGGAGGTGGTGAAGGATGAGTATACCGTTGAAGAGAAAGTTCACGAATTGTTTCATCTTTTAGTTGAAAAGCCGGTTTTGTATTTCAAGGAGATATTTGGAAAAGCGAAGAACAAAATGGAAATAATCGCAATATTTTTGGCGCTATTAGAATTGATTAGGATAAAGGAAGTCGTGGTAAGACAGCGTCATCTGTTTGGGGCAATAGAGATTATACGAAATCCAAGTAACATTCGACCTAAGTTAAAGGCACAAAATGGATAAAATTGAAGCCAGACGAATTATAGAGGCGCTCTTGTTCGCGTCTGAAAAACCGATAACTATAGAACAGATTAAGGATGTTTTAGAAGAGATCGATTCGCGGGATATAAGGGCGTTTTTAATGGAGTTAAAATTAGAATACGAAAATTTAGGGAAGAGTTTTAAAATTTACGAGGTCGCTGGTGGTTTTCAAATGGCGACCGAACCTGCGTATGCGGAATATCTAAAGAAATTTTATAAGGTGAAATACAAAGACAGATTGTCTCGTCCAGCGCTAGAGACGTTAGCGATCGTTGTTTATAGACAACCCATAACGAGGGCGGATATCGAAGATATACGCGGCGTAAACGTAGATGGCGTTATAAAGACATTGCTGGAGAGGTTGTTGATTAGGGTCATCGGAAGAAAGGATGCACCCGGCAGGCCTATTATCTATGGAACGACGAAGGAATTCTTGGATAGATTTGGACTAAATTCATTATCTGAACTGCCAAGGCTATCCGAATTTACCGAAAGCGACTTAAATTTGGGCGGCGAGGAGGCGAAGGATGGGACTGGAGAAATTACGCAAGAGAATCGATGAGATAGACTCAAAGATTATAGGATTACTCAATAAGAGGGCTTCGTTGAGCGTGAAGATCGGTCGTTTAAAGGAGAAGGGCAGGAGGAGCATTTATGCGCCCGAAAGGGAAAGGGCTATATACGAAAGAATAGAGAACAAAAATAAAGGCCCTCTTTCTAATGAAACTTTAAAGTCTATCTATCGTGAGATTATGTCTGGTTCATTGGCGTTAGAAAAACCGATCGTGGTAGCGTATCTAGGACCGCCTGCTACATTCACGCATATAGCGGCATTAAAGAAATTCGGTTCTTCAGTTAGCTATCTGCCCGTAAATTCGATAACGGAGGTCTTCACTGAAGTCGAACGGGGCAGGGCTGACTATGGCGTCGTGCCTATTGAGAATTCAATAGAAGGGGCGGTAAGCCATACCTTGGATATGTTCATGGAATCTGATTTGAGGATTTGCTCTGAGGTAAGCCTGGAGATTTCGCATCATCTATTGCGGCAGCATGTTAAAAGAAGCCCCCGGATACTTAAGATCTATTCAAATCCTCAGGTATTTGGCCAGTGCAGGATGTGGCTTGAAGCAAATTTTCCAAAGGCAGAACTGATTGAAGTCTCTTCAACAGCGAAGGCAGCGGAGATAGCAAAGAGAGAGCCGAATTCCGCTTGTATAGCTTCGAGCCTAGCTGCTGAATGCTACGGACTACAAATTTATAAGAAATCCATTGAAGATTATGGACATAACGTAACGCGGTTTTTGGTTATCGGGCAAACCGAACCAAAACCGACCAGGAATGACAAGACATCTATTATGTTTTCGGTGAAAGACCGCGTCGGCGCTTTACATGATATGTTGGTACCGTTCAAAAAGAATAGGATAAATTTAACGAAGATAGAATCCAGGCCGTCGAAGAAGAAGGCGTGGGAGTATTACTTCTTCGTCGACATGGCAGGACACTATAAAGATAAAGGTGTTAAAAGGGCCCTGGGCGAACTCGAACACAGATGTACATACCTGAAGATCTCAGATTAGCAAGAAGCGGCATACAAAACATAGAACCTTACGAGCCTGGTAAGCCCATTGAGGAGGTGCAACGAGAATTGGGTTTGAGACGGGTTTATAAACTCGCCTCAAATGAAAATCCTCTGGGGCCTTCTCCTAAAGCGATCGCTGCGTTAAAGAGAACGCTTAGAAATATAAACCGTTATCCGGACGGAAACTGCTATTATCTCAAGAAAAAAATAGCTAAGAAACTGAAGGTAGACCCCGAGAACCTTATTTTCGGAAACGGCTCTGACGAATTGATTTCAATTGCAGTTCTGACTTTTTTAAACGAAGATGAAGAAGCGATTGTAGCGGAGCCTACCTTCTTGGAATATCGTTTGATTGTTGAGGCTTTTGGGCGTCGGGTAAGGACGATCCCGAACTTGAATTTAAGATATAATTTGGACGGCATGAAGGGGGCGATAACGGATAAGACGAAGATGATATTTATAGCTAATCCCGACAATCCGACCGGAACATATATAACGGATAGGCAGTTGGACAGATTTTTGGACGGCTTGCCCAATAACGTGATGGTGGTTGTAGATGAGGCCTATAACGAATTTGTCGACGTTAAAGATTTTCCCAAAACTATGAGGTATTTAGACGAGGGAAATATCCTTATATTCCGTACATTTGCAAAGGCATATGGTTTAGCGGCTTTAAGGCTCGGCTATTGTGTAGGGAGAGCAGAATTTATCGACTGTATGAATAGAGTACGTCAACCGTTTAACGTAAATGCGCTTGCGCAGGTTGCAGCGCTGGCAGCCGTTGATGACGTCGAGTACCTTAAAAAAACGAGAGCAACAATCCTTAAAGGAAAAAAATATTTATATAAGAATCTCGATAAGATGGGCCTTTCTTACGTTCCCTCTGCGACCAACTTCATTTTGGTCGATGTCGGAGGCGATGGGCGAAAATTATTTGAGCGGATGCTGAAGTACGGAGTGATCGTAAGGGACATGAAGGCGTACAAATTGGACAATTATATCCGGGTCACTGTTGGTACCGAAGTGGAAAATAAGAAATTTATCAAGGTGTTAGAGAAAGTACTGTAAGGAGGAATAGATATGATAATCGTCTTAAGGCCAGACGCAACCGAATCACAGATAAAACATATAGTTGATAGAGTCAAGTCATTGGGATTAAAACCGATGATATCAAAGGGGGTTGAGCGCACAATCATCGGGGTAATAGGCGAAGAGGATGTGATCAGGATACAGCCGCTGGAGATTTTTCCCGGCGTAGAAAAAGTTATGCCGATTTTAGCGCCGTATAAATTGGTTTCGCGAGAATTCAAACCAGAAAATTCCATTATAAATATAAGCGGGGTAAAAATTGGCGGCAAAAAAATAGTCGTTATGGCGGGCCCGTGTTCCGTCGAAAATCGAGAGCTTTTGTTTCAGATTGCAAAATCGGTGAAGCGTTCGGGAGCTTCGATTTTGCGTGGCGGCGCATTCAAACCCCGGACGTCGCCGTATAATTTTCAGGGATTGGGCGAGGAAGGTTTGAGATATTTGAAGGAGGCGCGTGAGAAGATAGGGCTGCCTATTATTACAGAGGTTATGGATATTCGCGAACTGCCTTTGATTGAGAGGTACACCGATATCTTACAAATCGGCGCCAGAAATATGCAGAATTTTAATCTACTGAAAGAAGTCGGCCTATCGAAAAAACCGGTCCTTTTAAAGCGCGGGATGTCATCGACGATTAAGGAATTACTTATGTCAGCAGAATATATTTTATCTAGCGGGAATTTCAACGTGATTTTGTGTGAACGAGGAATCAGGACGTTTGAAGAAGAGACACGTTTCACTTTGGATTTAAGCGCTATACCAGTATTAAAAAAGAAGACACATCTGCCTGTTATTGTTGACCCAAGCCATGGTACGGGTAAGTGGGGATACGTTTTGCCAATGGCAAAGGCCTCTGTAGCAGCTGGTGCTGATGGGCTTTTGATCGAGGTACACCCAAAGCCTGAAGAGGCTTTGTCGGATGGGCTCCAATCGTTGCTTCCCGAGAACTTCGATAAACTAATGAAGGAATTGAAGGCCATTGCGAAGGTGGTCGGACGTGAGATTTAATAAGGTAGCGATAATTGGAGTAGGCTTAATCGGCGGCTCGCTTGGCTTGGCGATAAAGAAAAGAAAGCTTGCTCGCCTTGTCGTAGGAATTGGAAGAAGGAATTCATCGATTCGAGCAGCGAAGGGATGCGCCGCGATAGATGTAGGGACAAAGGACTTAAAAAAGGGTGTATCCGACGCCGATTTAGTAATAATTGCAACGCCGGTTTGCTCTATTCCAAGAATTTTTAAGGCCATAACCGGCAATTTTAAAAAAGGAGCGATATTAACCGAGGTTGGGAGCACAAAGGCCCAAGTCGTTGAGGCAATTGAGAGGCATCTTCCGAAGGGAATTTCGTTTGTAGGCTCTCATCCCTTGGCGGGTTCGGAGAAACGCGGCGTAAATTTTGCAAATGGGGATCTGTTTAAAGGCTCGACTTTAATTATGACCAGGACGAAGAAGACGAAAACCCATTCTATAAAAACTTTAACTCGTTTTTGGAAGTCTTTGGGCGTCGCCAGAATTTCTATAAAATCGCCCGAAGAACACGACCGCATCGTAGCCGAAATCAGTCATATTCCGCATCTGGTTGCAACAGCACTTATAAATTCTGTAGGCAATAAATCGATTAAATTTGCCTCCACCGGATTTAAGGACGCTACGCGTATTGCCGCAGGCGACCCAGAGATTTGGAGAGATATATGCGTTACTAATAAACGGCAGATACTTAAATCTTTAGGTAGGTATGAACGCTCTCTGTCGCGACTCAAGGCGCTTATAAAAAAGGCAAAGGCAGAAAAATTACGCCGTGAATTTGCTAAATCTAAGCACATCAGGGAGAAGTTAAGTTGAGCCGTGGATTAATAATTGCAATAGACGGGCCGGCAGGTTCTGGCAAGAGCACGGTTGCGAAATTGGTTGCTCAAAGGCTTAAATTTTTATATGTGGATACGGGCGCTATGTACCGGGCGCTTACTTTAAAAGCGATAATGGTCAATGTGGATCTCGAAGACGAGGACGCGTTGGGTACGTTAGCAAAGGCGACCGACATAAAATTAAAACAAACGGATGGCTTGTTGAAAGTCTACTTAGATGGGAAAGATGTGACGCAGGAAATTCGAAAGCCAGAGGTGACAATCGCGGTCTCTTATATCGCAAAGGCAAAGACAGTTCGCGCACATATGGTTGGTTTACAGCGTAGTTTAGGGCAGAGTGGTTCAGTTGTGTTAGAGGGTCGCGATATCGGCACAATCGTATTTCCCAACGCAGATAAAAAATTTTATATAGATGCATCTTTTGACGTCAGGGTGAAACGGCGCTATAAGGAGTTGAAGGAGAAGAAGTTAAGTGTTTCGGAAGAAGGGGTCAAAAAGGATTTAAAGAAACGCGACGAAAGCGATATCACTCGCCCAATAGGTCCTCTCAAGAAAGCGGACGACGCCATTTACATAGATACGAGCGAGTTAACCATAGAAGAAGTTGTAGATAAAATATTGAGTTTTATTAACGATAAATAATTCTTTATGTTTTATTTTATAATTCGATTTACCGTTTCGTTATTGCTTAAGATAGTTTTTCGGCTTAAGGTTTATGACAGAGACAATGTTCCTAAAAGAGGGGCTTTTATTTTAGCAAGCAATCATCTAAGTCACTTAGATCCGCCTGTTATTAGCGTTGCCTCCCCTCGGGTGCTCCATTTTATGGCGCGGCATACTTTATTTAAGAATCGGGCATTTGCGGCACTTATCAAGGCGTTAAATTCGTTTCCAATCAAAAGGGGCGGTATCGATCCGGAGGGATTTAAGGAGGTAATAAAAAGGCTCAAAAACGGACAGGTAATTTTGATGTTTCCGGAGGGCACTAGAAGCAAGACAGGAGAGTTTGGGCCAGCGCAACCTGGCATCGGTTTCTTGAGCATTACGGCGGGCGTTCCGATCTTACCTGCTTACATCAGGGGGACGAGAGAGGCATTGCCCGTTGGCGCACGTTTTATTAAACCGTGTCCTATTTCGGTCTATTTTGGTAAGTTAATCGAACCTAAAAAGTTAACGTTTTCAAGCGACAAAAAGGAAGCTTACGGACAATTAGCAGTTTACGTTTTAAACGAGATTAAACGCTTGAAGGATTCGTTGCAGTAAAACTAAGTTCAAAAATCTAAAAAGAAGAAAGGGGTTGCTTAAAAGATGAAGGAAGAAAAAACCTTCGGCCTGTCTGACGACAGGCAAGATATGTCAAGAATTTACTCAGAGACTCTGAGGGATATAAAGGAAGGTGAGGTTATAAAAGGCAGAATTGTAGGTTTGACTTCTAAAGAGGTATTGGTAGACGTAGGGTATAAATCGGAGGGCATAATCTCTATAGAAGAATTTTCTGATCCTCAATCGATAAAAGTTGGGGATGAGGTCGAAGTCTACATTGAATCGAGGGAAAACGAGGAAGGGATGATAGTCCTGTCCAAGAGAAAAGCGGAACGCCTACAGGGGTGGGAGAGGATTATCCTAGAACATAAAGAAGGCGATATGGTAACCGGCAAAGTTGTAAAGAAAGTCAAAGGCGGATTGACCGTCGACATAGGGGTCGAGGCTTTCTTGCCTGCCAGCCAGGTTTTCTCCAAAGGTTTTGGTAACTTAGATCAGCTATTGGGACAGACTTTGAATTTCGTGATAATCAAAATAAACAAACCGAGAAAGAACATCGTCGTCTCAAGAAAAGACGCTATCTTAAGAGAGAGAGATGAAGCGAAGGTCAAATTTATGGATGAGTTAAAGCCCGGACAATTAATCCAAGGTGCGGTTAAGAATATCACCGACTTCGGCGCATTTATCAATATCGCGCCCGGCGTGGATGGATTGCTACATATAACCGATATGTCCTGGGGCAGAATTTCACACCCAAGCGAATTGTTGGCGGTAGGAGATAAGATCGAAGTTGTATTGTTGGATACCGATAGGGCGACCGGCAAACTTTCGTTAGGATTAAAGCAAAAGACGCCGAATCCCTGGGAGGCGGTTGAATCCAAATATCCCGTTGGCAGCAGAGTTAAAGGCAAGGTCGTCAATATAGTCTCATACGGCGCATTTGTAGAATTAGAAAAAGGCATCGAGGGGCTGGTCCATATATCTGAGTTTTCTTGGACGAAAAGGATTGGCCATCCTTCGGAGGTTTTGGCGATTGGCGATACTATTGAAGCGGTGGTTTTGAGCATAGATAGAGAGAATCAAAAGATAGCCTTGGGCATTAAACAGACTGAAGTAAACCCTTGGATGGAAGTTGCGAACAAATATCCGGTCGGCACACATGTTAAAGGAAAGGTCAGATCATTTATTGATTACGGCGCATTTATAGAATTGGAGGATGGAATAGATGGACTGTTGCATAATTCTGATATCTCTTGGACGAGAAAAATAAATCATCCTTCGGAGGTTTTGAAGAAGGGCCAAAAAATAGATGCGGTTGTACTTTCCGTTGACGCGGAAAACAGAAAATTATCTTTAGGAGTCAAACAGCTCGTTACAGATCCATGGCCTGAATTTTTGGCGAAATTTAAACCTGGTACAGTTGCGGAAGGCACAATTACGAAAATTACAAACTTCGGTTTATTTGTAGAGTTAGCGCCCGATTTGGAGGGCTTGGCTCACATTTCAGAACTTCCGACCGAAGGGACTACGAATTTAGAAGAGGCGCACAAAGTGGGGGACAAAGTTAGCGTAAAGGTGTTACGCGTTGACGATGCCGAACGCAGGATAGCGTTAAGCCTTAAGGTGTAAGATGGATATAAAAAGACAACTCGAAGTCATAAAGCGCGGTGCCGTTGAGATAATTTCCGAGAACGAATTGGTAGAGAAACTAAAGAAAGCAAATTCGGAGAAAAGGCCGCTTATAATCAAAGCGGGTTTTGACCCGACGGTGCCGGATATCCATTTGGGCCATACCGTACTTTTGAGGAAATTACGCCAGTTTCAGGACCTCGGCCACAAAGTAATCTTTTTGATCGGTGACGCGACCGCTTTGGTAGGTGACCCATCCGGACAATCCCAGACACGAAAGACACTCACGTGGGACGAAGTAGAGAAGAATGCAAGGACTTACGAAGAACAAGTTAGCAAGATTTTGAATACTAAAGACCGCAAAGTATTTGAACGCAAATATAATCACGAATGGTTTCAAACAAGATTAGATAAAGAACTGGTGCCTTTTGCCTTTGAGCAGTTTGTTGAGCTTGCCCAAAAATATACAGTTGCGCGACTTTTGGAAAGAGATGATTTTCAGAAAAGATTAAAAGAGAACAAACCGATAAGTTTTTTAGAGCTTTTTTATCCTCTTATGCAAGGGTATGATTCCGTAAAGTTGGCATCCGATATCGAAGTGGGCGGAACCGATCAAAAATTCAATATGTTAGTCGGTAGGGACCTCCAACAGGCTTACGGTCAAAATCCGCAGGTCGTGATAACTACGCCGCTTCTGGTCGGGACGGATGGGGTTCAGAAGATGTCGAAGACCTTCGGCAATTACGTCGGAATAAACGAACCTGCCGACGAGATATACGGAAAGGTTATGTCGATACCGGATGAGATTATGTTCTTGTATTACGAACTTCTAACGGATATCCCGTTAAATGAGATAGAAAATTTGAAAAAGGGCCTGGCGGATGGAAGCGTCCATCCAAAGGATATAAAGATGCGCCTGGCTTCCCTTTTTGTCGAAACTTACCATTCAAAAGAAGCGGCGATAAAGGCAGCGAAGGTTTTTGAAAAAATCTTTAAGCAAAAGGGAATACCTGAGGATGTAAGGGAGTTGGCTTTTCCAAAAGAGATGCTTAAGGATAATAAAGTGTGGGTGGTTAAATTGTTAGTGCTAACAAAACTGGCATCGACAAATAGCGATGCCCGACGGCTGATAGAACAAGGCGGCGTAAAAATAGACGGGTCCAGAATAACGGATTCGGATTCGGAGATCGCTATAAAGAATGGAATGATACTTCAGGCTGGCAAAAGGAATTTCGTTAAATTGATGTTGAAGGATTAAGTCGAGTAGGATATGAAAGAGATAAAAAACAGATTAAAAATTAATCCGATCATTATTGGGTTAATTTTTTTGTTTGTGCAGGCAGTGATGTTGACTAGCTGCGCACCTCGGCAAAAACAGATAGTCGTATGGCACTGGATGACGGATAGACAAGATGCCTTCGCCGTCCTGTCTAATAAGTATTTTAACGAGAGGGGCGTTAAGGTAAAGTTCGTACTGTGTGCTCCGTCAAAGAGATACGATAAGAAAATAGTCCTTGCTTCAAAGATTGGAATGCTGCCGGATATATATGGAATGTTAGGAGATGTCTGGGAGTTTTCTCGTTTCATAAATTCTGGACATGCCGTTGACCTATCCGACGAACTGAATGCTAACGCAGGCGAATGGAGGAGTCGATTTTTTAAATGGGTTATATCCGAAAATGAATTTTTTCCAAATAATGAACAGAAAACAAAACCCGGCGTTTACGGAATTCCGATAGACGTAAATAATATACAGATGGTTTATAATAAGGACCTGTTTAAAGCAGCTGGCCTAAATCCGGAAGCTCCGCCGAAAACATGGGAGGCGTTTATCGCCTGTGGTAAGAAGTTAAGAGGCGCGGGGATAACCCCTTTTGTCAGCGGATGGGGTGAACTTTGGCTGGTAAATTGTTTTGCCAACAATTATGCATTTAATCTTATGGGCGAAGAGAAGATAATCCTGACCATTAAGGGCCAAGTTTCCTACAACAATCACGATTGGATACGCATCTTAAAATTATTTGAAGAGATGAGAGATGCTGGTATGTACGCCGAAGGCATAACAACTATGAATAATAAAAAGGCAGAAAGGATCTTTGCAAATTCTCAAGCGGCTATGGCCTTCAATGGTTCTTGGTGTGTAAATGTTTATAGGGAGATAAACCCAAACCTTAATTACGGTGTATTTATGCCGCCTCGACTATCAAATAGATATCCGATGAGGATATGGGGCGGGGGTGGGGCACCTTTCGTAGTAAATGCTAAATCCAAGAACAAAGAAGAGGCTATTGAATTTCTAAAGTGGTTGACTGCTGAAGAACAACAGAAGTTTTTGGTCATGACCACCCATAATCTTCCGACTAACAGGGAAGTCACATTTTTAATCCCTTTCAAATTGAGTGAGTTTGCCGATGATATGGATAGCGTCATAACGCCGGAGTTATTGCCTGTTATAGAAAATAGCAAAGTTAGCGAGGCCTTCGGCAAAGGCATCTGGGCCATCATAAAAGATAATAGGTCTCCATCGCAGGCTATAACTTACGTGGATGTAATAAAGCGCTTAGTCGACGCCCATAGATATCTTCCGGATTGATGTTTGATAAAAAATACTTGACAAATTTTTTTATTTATGTTATAAAGTTGTGCTGCCAAAAAAGAAAGAAGCTTAAGAGGTATTCCTTGACAAGTAGTTTTATATATGATATACTTATAGGTTAGAAAAAGCTTCTTTACTGAAGGGAGACAAGAAGGGTTTGAAAAAACTCTTTGACAAATTTGGTTAAATTTTAACAGAAGAGGATGTAGTTAAGGCCGAAGTATAAAAGGCGTCGTCTTCGATGCCTTTTTTGTTTCTAATTTTTTTGATCTTTGAAAATTAAATAGCCAAGTTCAACTTTTGTGAAGAGAAAGGGTTAACTCATTTTTTATGGAGAGTTTGATCCTGGCTCAGAGTGAACGCTGGCGGCGTGGTTTAGGCATGCAAGTCGAGCGAACTTATATTGACTTAAGTGGGCCGCAAGGCCTGCAAGAGTTGGTATAAGTTAGCGGCGAACGGGCGAGGAACACGTGGGTAACTTACCTTCAAATCCGGAATAACACTTGGAAACGGGTGCTAATGCCAGATAAGACCACATCATCGCATGATGATGAGGTAAAAGATGGGGAACCGTAAGGTCCTATCGTTTGAAGATGGACCCGCGTCCTATCAGCTAGTTGGTAGGGTAATGGCCTACCAAGGCTTTTGACGGGTAGCTGGTCTGAGAGGATGGTCAGCCGCACTGGGACTGAGACACTGCCCAGACTCCTACGGGAGGCTGCAGTCGAGAATCTTTTGCAATGGGCGAAAGCCTGACAATGCGACGCCGCGTGAGGGATGAAGGTTTTCGGATCGTAAACCTCTGTCAAGAGGGATGATGCCTATT
>Ga0111183_1017_pt1 | contig 19590 bp, 20 predicted proteins | sample DeeMarSWOR324_28_FD_80238 | JGI IMG/M metagenome (GOLD analysis project Ga0111183, IMG submission 80238) | Omnitrophica WOR_2 bacterium SM23_29 | reverse complement strand
TCGCCATAAGGATGGACATTTAGTTGTCTTAGAGACAAATGGAATTCCCATCTTTGATGAAAAAGGTGAATTGAAAGGATACAGGGGTATAGATAGAGACATCAGCGAGAGGAAAAAATTGCAAGAACAATTCATGGTATCAGAAGAAAAATATAGAAAACTTTTTGAAGGTGCAAATGATGCGATCCTTACCGCTAACGCAGAAACCGGTCAAATTTTGGATGCCAATAAACAAGCAGAGGAATTGTTTGGTAGGTCTAAGGAAGAGATTTGCCGTATGCATCAATCACAACTTCATTCTCCGGAGGAAGTGGAGCATTACAAAGAGTTATTTATACGGCATGTAACAGAAGGCCATGCAACCGATTATGAGGTAGAGGTGATTAACAAAGAGGGCGTAAGAATTCCTGTTATTTTAAGTGCCTCTACACAGGAAATTGGCGGCAGAAGAATAATCCAAGGGATATTCAGAGATATATCTCAGTTGAAAAAAATGGAAGCGGAGAAGAGACAAGCGGAAGCGCTCGCCCTAATAGACCCTCAAACTAGGCTCTACAATTTTCAATATCTTCAAAGAAGGCTTCTCTCGGAATTTGATATAGCGAGGAGGCGCGTGACACCCATTTCTCTTTTGATGATAGATATAGATTATTTTAAATCCGTAAACGAAACTTATGGCGTTGAATTCGGAGATTTAATTCTTAAGGAGTTCGCAGGTATATTACAACGAAATTGTAGAGGAATCGATGTCATAACTCGCAGTAGCGGAGAGGAGTTTACGATAATACTATCGGATACGGACAGAGAAGGCGCGTTATCATTTGCTCAGAGAGTTCATGACGCAATAAGCAGACATAGATTTGGAGGGCATAAGACAAAGCTTAAGGTGAGTATCGGCGTAGCTTCTTATCCTGAGGATGGCATGAAGACAGCCGCCGGACTTTTAAGCAGCGTCGAGAAAGCGGTGTGGATAACCAAAGAAAAAGGCGGTGATGCAATTTATACGTGTCCTCGCAAACTGAGGGAACGTAAAGAGCTTGCATCTTCCATAGTGGAAGCTGTTTCAAAGAAGCGAGTAAAAGAGATCGGAAGGAAATTTTTCAATCTTGTCCGGAGGAACGACCAAAATATTATAGAATCCGTATATGCTTTGGCTCATACGGTCGGCGCAAAAGACGCTTATACCGAACAACATTCTGAAGATATGGTCTATTATGCGACGGAAATTGGCAAGAAGCTCAATTTAGCCGAGGAAGAATTGGAAGATATAAAACACGGCGCCATGCTTCACGACATCGGCAAGATAGGCATAAGCGATGGCATCCTGCTAAAACGCGGTAAATTAACAAAGAACGAGTTTAATAAGATAAAAAAGCATCCTCAAATCGGTGCGGATATAATAAGGCCAGTCCATTTTTTAAAGGATGTTGTGCCTATAATCCTTCATCACCATGAGAGGTTTGATGGATATGGATATGCATCTAGATTGAAGGGTGAGGAGATTCCTTTGGGAGCGAGGATAATAGGGTTGGTGGATACCTATCAAGCTTTGATTTCTAATAGGCCTTATCGCAGGGCCTATTCAAAAAAAGAGGCGCAAAAAATCATTGAGGAAGGATCTGGCAAGCATTTTGACCCCCTGTTAGTCAAAATTTTTCTTGAAATTTTACAAAAGAAGAGAAAAAGACGTAACCATAAGCATTAAGTGACCTTCTATTCTTAGGAATTTCAAAAAACCCGCGCTTTTTATGCGGGATTTTTTATCGTGGTAAAATAATTATTTCTATGATATAATCATCTTTCTGCAATTATGAAAGAGACGAACAAAAGCAGGAAATTAGAAGACAGGATCTTAGGCGACGAGTGGTTGGATTGGCAGCCGGGTTCGAAATACGAAGGCATAATCGATGTGCAGAAATCGCTTTTTATCATCTTCTCTTTTCTGGTTCTTGTACTCATATTATTAGGGATGCTTTTGTTTTGGTATCTGGCGTTGCCGCGCTTTGAGGAGTTTGGGATGAACATAGCCCACCTGGCTGGCATTGCGCTTTCGCTTTTTGTAGTTATGCTGGTGCTTTGGTATGGACTTCAGGTATCATCTTCTATATTTAAGATAAAACTAGTTCCAGCTTCGGTTGTCAAACGACTTCCGTTGCGGATGTTTTTTTCGACTTCTGTTAAATTGGCTCAGCTTTTTGGCATATCGAGGGATAAAGTCGGAAACTCTTTCGTTAAGTTTCATAACGACCTTATGTACGCGACCGGGACCGGCAGTAACATAAAGAAATTTTTGCTGCTTCTTCCGCGTTGCCTTTCTGCTGAAACGAGAAAACAGATTAATGAATTGTGTAATAAATATCAGTGTAAGGCCTTCACGGCATTCGGAGGAGATGAAGCGAGGAAAATTATCAGGGAGCAAAGGCCTGCCGCCGTCATAGGCGTTGCATGTGAAAGGGATCTTATCTCCGGAATTCAAGATATAGCGCCAAAAATTCCTGTCCTGGGCCTTACGAATAAACGTCCCCACGGTCCCTGCAAGAATACCTTTGTAGACGTAGAGAAACTCGAAGAGATAATTAAGTTCTGTACAGGCAAATGACCGAGAAGTTGATCGACGCCATATCGAGAGCCCAAAGATTTCTATTGAATAGGCAGACGAGCGAGGGCTATTTTAATTCCGAACTTCATATGGACCTGGCTTTAGAGGCGGATACTATATTTATGCTGCGTTTCTCGGGAATAGAAGATGAGATACTCGAAGAGAAATTACTGAATTTTATTTTAGATAGACGGCTCGAAAGGGGCGGTTGGTCAATTTATCCCGGAGGTCCTCCGGAACTTAATACGACTATAAAATGTTATCTCGCTTTGAAGTTGAAAGGGCACCAACAAGATGAACCGATGATGGCCGAGATTCGCAAAATAATCTTGGATTTGGGTGGTATTGAACAGTCGAATAGTTATAGTAGATTTTATTTAGCGATGTTCGGGCTTGGCGAGTGGGATGCGGCACCGGCGATACCGCCTGAGATTATGCTTTTTCCGTCGTGGTTTGCATTTAATATTTATGAGCTGAGCGCTTGGTCGAGGACAATTATTATCCCGCTTTCCATAGTGTGGTCATTTAAACCTGTGCGCCCGCTCAAAAATAATCTGGATATAGATGAACTTTATAAGAGTGGCAAAAGGATGAGATATTTGCCGCATAAATGGGATATGACGATTTTCAGCTGGAGGAATTTTTTTCTCCTGTTTGACCGCGTCGCTAAGACGCTTTATAGATTTAGAATCCGCCCGTTGAGGAGTTTGGCTGTGAAAAAAGCTAGCGTTTGGATGATAGAACGGCTTGATAAAAGCGCAGGATTGGGTGCGATTTTTCCATCGATGGTTAATTCCGTCTTCGCGTTGAGTTGTCTCGGTTATGAGAATGACCATCCGCTTATGAAATCTTGTATTGAAGAGGTCAAAAAATTAATTCTCGATAGAGGCGATAAGAATCAGATGCAACCTTGCATTTCGCCTGTCTGGGATACAGGTTTGGCCGTCTATTCATTGGCGATTTCCGGTTTACCTAAAAATCACGAAGTATTAATTAAGGCGGGCAAATGGCTCCTTTCGAAGCAGGTTATGGAATACGGCGATTGGAAAGTAAAGGCCACGGTCGCTGAGCCGGGTGGCTGGTATTTTGAATTTGAAAATGAGTTTTATCCCGATATCGATGATACAGCGCAGGTCCTTTTAGCACTGATGCGCATAGATATGGGGGAAGATGAACCGAAGAAAAGATCAGCTTTTGAACGCGGATTGAATTGGATGTTAAATATGCAGTCTTCCGATGGCGGATTTAGTTCGTTCGACAAGGATAACAACAGACAATTTCTTACTAAGATACCATTTGCCGACCATAACGCCATGCTTGACCCGACGTGTCCAGATATAACGGGCAGGATCTGCGAACTTTTAGGCAGATTGGGATTCAGCACTGATGAGCCACATTTGAAGAGAGCGGTTGATTTTTTAAGAGCAAATCAACTTAAAGATGGGACATGGTACGGAAGATGGGGGATAAATTATATTTATGGAACGTCTTTGGTTTGTCGCGGCTTATCTCTTTCACTCAGAGAATCCTATAAGGATGCGTTAGATCGGGCTTCGAGATGGATAAAAAATGTGCAAAACAGAGACGGCGGATGGGGCGAGACAGCCCTAACCTATGACGACCCATCAAAAAAAGGCAAAGGTCCTTCGACGGCTTCACAGACAGCTTGGGCGCTTTTGGCGCTTTTTGCCTATGGCGATTTCGAAAGCGTTGAGGTAAAACGCGGCATAAAATATTTAATTGTGACCCAACAGGAAGACGGCGGTTGGCGAGAGCTTGACTTTACCGGCACAGGTTTTCCAAAGGTTTGTTATTTACGCTACGAACTCTATTCGATATATTTTCCATTGATTGCTATCTCTGAGTACGCAAAGGCCCACAAACAACTCGAAACCGTCAGGTCTGTTAAAGATGCGGTTTAGTTTAGGCCTAACAACAAAATTAGCTGGACATATTATTTCGAATAAACTCAAGGGCAATGAACGCTTCACCTTAGTTTTAATGCTTGAGCCTACATTCAAATGCAATCTATCCTGCGCAGGGTGTGGCCGCATCCGAGAATACAGTAACGATATCGATAAGATATTAACCGTGCAGGAGTGTTTGGATACCGTGGATGAGTGCAATGCTAAAATAGTTTCGGTCTGCGGTGGCGAACCGCTAGTTTACCCGTATATATTTGAATTAATCGAGGCGCTTACTAAAAAGGGGATATATACCTATTTATGTACGAACGGTTTATTGCTTAAGGAGAAGATAGATGGGGTTAAGGCGAATGGAAATTTGATGATAAATTTACACATCGACGGCTTAGCAAAAACCCACGATGCGATAACAGGGCTTAATGGTTCTTATCAGAAGGTTATCGACGCCATAAAAATTGCGAAATCAAAAGGATTCTTCGTTTGCACCAACACTACAATTTATAAAGGGACAGATCCGTATGAGATAAAGGACCTGTTTAGAATTTTAAACGAATTAGGCGTCGATGGTTTTTTGATATCTCCGGCGTACGAATACGTTCATGTAGGGGAAAATATATTTTTGAGCAGACAAGAGATAATCGATTTTTACAAAGTATTAGAGCCCGAATTTAGGAAATTTAAATTTCTGAACTCGCCTTTGTATATCGAATTTCTGCAGGGCAGGCGCTCCCTTAAGTGTTCGCCTTGGGCTAATCCTACGCGCAACCCATGCGGATGGCGCTCGCCTTGCTATCAGATGGCGGATAGACATTTCGCCACATATAGAGAGCTTATTGATAAGACGCCCTGGAGCCAATATGGACCAACAGGTTCTGACCGTCGTTGCATGGAATGCAACGTGCATTGCGGATTCGAACCTACCTGTGTTCTTACAGTAAGTTCTCTGCGGGATGCTTTAAAGATTTTAAGATGGCAATTTTTTTAGGTTGAGTTTAATTTATTTTATCTAAAAAGAAAGGAGTTTCTATGGACTGGGGAACGCATATGGTTTTAGCGGCTAAACTACTTGAATCGAGCAAGATGGACCCCGGCGCTGCAATCTATTCTGTAATTCCCGTAATAGATCAAAAGCCGGCCCATTTTCACAGGGTCTACGCTCATATCCTGGAAAATCAGCCGGACTTTTTAGATGTAACGTTGGAACTCTTCAAAAGGCCTGAGGTAACAAAAAGGGATTTTAGGGCGTTAGAGGGTTTTATTTCAAATAAGTTGAATCAGCTGGAAAGACAACTCGATGAAGCGCCGGTAAATGAGTTTGTAAAGAGAAGGAGCATTGAGAAAAAGATTTATGCATTCCAGCGCATCGGAGAGGAGACGCCCGGGTTCCTAAAACTTTTGGATGAGGCAAAAGATGTAGTTGGCGATGATAAGGTCACAAAGATATCGACCGATAAACTCGCTGCCGCGGTCAGCCTTTTATCGCACACCTTTTTTGATACCTTCAACAACCCAGTACAGATATTTTTGCCGACCTGTTCTTACTGTTCCGCCCAATGGGAATTCTGGTCGAAGATAGATTATATGAAATTCAGGGGCGAATTTTACAAGCCAGAGAATATAGTTCCTTTCCGCAAGGAGATAGCGGCAAGTAAAATTTGGAACGTCATACTTAAACCAGAGGCGTTGATGAAGGCTATGATTATAAGGTTGGGCGAGATGGGACAACCCGCCATTCCGTATGAGATCGTCGATATGGGGGTAAGGGATTTCTTAAGATATATGAATATAAACGAATATCAGAGAGCAGACGCAGAACTTAAATTCCTATACGAACTAGAAGACGAGATAGCCGCAATAATTTACAAGAAGTTCCTGCGAAGCGATTTTAATGAATAACAAGAAATGAACGCAGAAGAATTCAAGGATGAGCTTAAGCGATTAGGATTTAATTTTTTTACCGGCGTACCTTGTTCGATACTTGCGGGAGTTATCAAGGCACTCGGTAAAGAGTATATTCCTTCTGTAAGGGAGGATGCTGCGGTGGGATTGGCAGCTGGTGCATACTTAGGTGGAAAGAAACCTTCTGTGTTGATGCAGAATTCAGGACTGGGATATAGCCTTAATGTATTGACGAGTCTGAATCTAATTTATCGCATACCGGTTCTCTTATTGGTAAGTTACAGAGGTTTTGGTGGCAAAGACGCTCCCGAACATTTGGTGATGGGAAAACATTGCGTTGAGTTGACCGCTACTTTTGGGATTCCGACTAAAGTCTGCGAGAAAGAAGAAGTAAAGGACTTGCTTGAAGAGGCGAATCGATATATAGAAAGAGGCAAGCCCTATTGTCTTTTTATAAAAGAGGATACGCTGGGATGAATATGCGAGATGCGATATCGAAACTTTTGCCTTTATTGCAAGATGCATTCTTAATCTGCGCCAACGGATACATTTCTCGCGATGCGTTTAATATAAACGACAGGCCCAAAAATTTTTATATGCTCGGCTCGATGGGTCAGGCGTCCTCGATCGGGCTCGGATTAGCTTTGGCAAGGCCAAAAGAGAAGGTCGTGATTTTTGACGGTGACGGAAATCTGTTGATGAACTTAGGAATCTTGACGATGATAGCTCAACTTAAACCGAAGAATTTAGTGCACCTCGTTTTCGATAACGAATGTTACGATTCGACCGGTGGACAGCGGAGCATTTCCGCCGAAATAAATTTAGCCGATGTCGCAGGAAGCTGCGGTATTCCAAAAGTTGAAAAAAAGAAATTAGGGGAAGATTTCATGGATAGCTTTAAAGACTGTCTTAATCAAGATGGCCCAAGTTTTCTATTGATAAAAGTCGAACGTAATCCTGCGGAGGAGATGCCAAGGGTAGATATCTCGCCGTCGGAGATAGCAAACAGGATTAGAAACGTATGAAAAGACACATATTATTGACCCCGGGTCCTGTAAATATAAAGGAGAATATAAGAAGGGCGCTCCTTAAGCCTGATATTTGCCACCGCGAGGCCGAATTTAGTAAAATACTTTTAGGGTGTAGAAAAAAATTATTGAAGGTATTTAAAGTCGAAAATTCGCACGACGTTGTATTCTTTAGCGGTTCTGGCACTGCCGCCGTTGAAGCCGCCGTTATCTCATCCGTGCCCCGAGGCAAAAAGATATTGGTTATTAATAACGGCGTCTATGCGGAGAGGATGACAACGATTGCGAGGCGCCATAAAATCGCTGTAATCAACCTAAAATTTGATATAACTAAAAGGCCCGATATAGGTCCGGTAGAACGAAGGATAAAAGCCGATAAAGAGATAGCTGTTGTGGCGATGGTTCATCATGAGACCTCAACAGGCCTTTTGAATCCCGTCGATGAGATAGGCAGATTATGTAAGAGATATGGAGTACTTTATCTTTTAGATTCGGTAAGTAGCCTGGGAGGAGAAAAGCTGTCCTTTAAAAAGACACCGGTAGATTTATGCGTTGGCGTTGCGAATAAATGCATAGAGGGCATACCGGGAATTTCATTTGTTTTGATAAAGAAAAAAGCGATTGCGAAAATAGAGAGGATTCAACCTCGTTCGTTATATTTCGATATTATATCGAATCTGAGATTACAGCGAAAAGGCGATGTCGCTTTTACGCCAGCGGTTCAGTCATTCTACTCATTTGATATCGCCTTGGACGAACTTATAAAGGAAGGCGTTGAAAAGAGAGTTCGGCGTTATAAAAATACGGCCGCGCTTTTAAGGAAGGGATTTGCGGATTTAGGATTAAGAAATCTTATAGACCCGACATACCACTCAAATACCGTAACCGCTTTATACCTGCCTGGAGGCCTTCATTATAAAAATTTGCACGATACTTTAAAGAAGAAGGGCTTCGTAATCTATGCCGGGCAAGCGAAATTGAAAGATGTAATTTTCCGCGTAGCCAATATGGGCCAGGTAAAGGCGAAAGACATCCGGCGCTTTTTGACGTGCTTAAAGACAATACTTTCTAGATAGTCACTTGGAATGAGAGCGATTTTATTAGCAGCGGGAATAGGAAAGAGGCTAAAGCCCTTAACCGATATTACGCCCAAGTCGTTGATACGGGTTGGCGATAAGACCGTGCTTGAGCGAATGTTAGATTCGCTTATCGGAGTAGGCATAAAAGATATCTACGTAGTAGTTGGCCACCTTAAAGAGAAGATAAAGAAGAACGTTGGCAGGAAGTATAGCGGCATCCAGGTGCATTATATTTTTAATCGGGATTATAAAAGGGGAAGCGTACTTTCTGTCTGGGCGGCACGAAGATATTTTGACGATGATATGCTGCTTATGGATTCGGATGTCATTTTTGAAAATAAGATTTTAGATAGACTCGTCAATTCTAAGAATGAGAATTGCCTTTTGATGGATAAAGACTACGGAAAGACCGGCGAGGAGATGAAGATCGCCGCTTTGAATAAAAGGGTCGTACAGATTGCGCGGGACATAACCGTAAGATATGATGAGGTCGGCGAGGGAGTCGGCTTCTTAAAATTGTCGAAGAACTATCACAAGGAACTTTTGACCGTTTTGGAAGGGACTATTGCAGATGATGAAGATAGCGATTACGAAGTTGCCCTCGATAAATTGGTCAAGCGGATTCCCGTGGGATTTGAAGAAGCAACGGGTTTCAAATGGACGGAAATAGATTTTAAAGATGATATTGAAAAGGCAAAGGCGCTTAACCTATAGCCAATTTGAATGAGAAGCATAAATCGGATACTAAGCAAACCTACAACATGTCTTTTACTTAAGACGCCCTTAAGCCCCAACCAGATTACCCTGTTAAGCGGGGCAGCGGGAATCCTTGCCTTTCTCGCTTTTCTCTTTGGTACTAAAATGGGTTTTATTTTGGGCGCACTTTTATTTGAGGCGTTTTATGTTTTGGACAATTGCGATGGCGAAGTTGCGAGGACAAAGGGTAAGTCCACTAAATTTGGCAGCTGGTTGGATACAAGCGTCGATTATCTTGTCCATGTTTTGGCATTCGTTGGGATAGGAATAGGAGTTTACCGACGGACTTTAAATTCCGTTATTTTGATCATAGGCGCCGTTGCTACTATAGGCGTATTCCTATCTTTTTTTATCGTGATGATGCAGAAGACGAAGGATTATGGTCTGGCAGTTTATGGTATGCCGAAAGCGCCAAAAGGAATTATCAAAAAAATCGGGGGTTTGGATAAATTGGTCGATGTCCTTTCGGTTGGTGATTTTTCAATAGCGCTTTTATTATTTGCGCTATTCGATAAGATGGAACTGCTTTTATGGCTCGCTGCTTTTGGGGCTAATCTTTTTTTTATCATTCTTTTAGGATTAAATTACAGATACCTAACAGCCCGTACCTGAAAAATGAAGTTATTAAAGACATCGATATTTCTTATAGCCTTAGCTTTTTTCATCTGGATTATTACGAAATCCAATCCCTTTCTTATTTGGCAGCAGATAGTTTCGCTAAGATGGAGGATTTTGGTTGTTATATCGGCGTATCTTATAATATATTTTTTCGATACCCTGGGTTGGCGATGGGCTTTTAAAAAAAGCACGAAACTGCCGGGACTTTTTAGACTTTTTCTTGCGCGCCAAGCAGGCGAGGCGTTAAACTATACGACCCCAACGGCGTATCTCGGTGGCGAACCCATAAAGGCGCTCGTTTTGAAGAAGCGCTACGGCGTAAATCTTATTGACGGCTTATCCAGCGTGGTCATAGCAAAGACCGCCTTGTTTTTGAGCAAGGTTATATTTTTACTCGTTGGCGTAATCTTGTCTTTAAGGTTATTGAAGCTCGATAGCGTTGTTGCGGCTTCGATACTATGGACGTTTATCGGTATCGTGGGGCTTTTTTTATTTTTTATTTTTCTTCAAAGAAAAGGAATCTTTAAATTGGGGCTTAAGCTTGCCCGAGGACTTAAATTAAGCGAAGCCTTCGAAGATAAAAAATCCCGCTTAGAAGAACTCGATGAAACTATAGCCAATTTTTATATTAAAGATAAGGCCCGTTTTTTCGGGTCTTTTATTTTCCATCTTTTGGGATGGTTTGCGGGGGCTATAGAAGTTTATATCATATTATATTTTTTAGGGATTCCCGTCGATTGGCCGAGCGCATTTATGATAGAGGTATTTTTTAAGACCGCTAACTCCGCTTTCTTCTTTGTACCTGCCGCACTTGGAGTGCAGGAAGGCGCCGGCTATGTAGTTTTGTCAGCGCTCGGCTTAGGAGGCGCAGTCGGAGTGGCGCTTAGCATAGTAAAAAGGATCCGTGAAATATTTTGGGCGGGAATCGGGCTTCTTATCTTTGCAAAATCCCCTAAGTAGGAGTTCTATCGAACTATGATTTTAGTAACGGGCGCAAGCGGATTTATAGGTTCACACGTCGTTAAGTTATTAGTTAAAGAGGGAGGGCCGCCGCGCTTATTTTTACGCGAAAATACAAACCTTATAAATTTGCGAGGAGATGAATTAAAAGGCAAATTAGAATTCGCCTATGGCGATTTGCGCAATTTCGATTCGATAAGGAGGGCCGTTAGAGGGGCAAGGATAGTTTACCATATAGCCGCTTACGCTTATCTGTGGTATCCTAATCCGAAACTCGTCTACGAAATAAATTGGAAGGGGTCAAAGAACCTATTTCAGGCGTGTCTTGAAGAGGGGGTCGAAAAAGTCGTATATACCAATACCGCAGCAATTTTAAAGGGTGGCACGAAGGATAGTCCATCAAATGAGGAGGCAATGCTTGGATTAAATGCGATGCCCGGCCATTATACGCGCTCAAAACTTTTAGCTTATGAGGAAGCACTTAAATATGTTAAAATGGGATTGCCCGTAGTCATCGTAAGCCCTACGACCCCAATCGGTGATGGGGATTACAAGCTGACGCCTCCGGGAAAGATGATAGTCGATTTTTTGAACGACAAGATTCCGGGCTATATAGACACGGTTATAAACTACATCGATGTAGAAGACGTAGCGGCCGGACATATTATGGCAGAGAAGAAAGGCAAAGTCGGCGAGAGATATATCTTGGGCGCTTATAATTTAACCTTAGATGAGGTCTTCGGGATATTAAGTAAAATAACCTTAAAAACTAAGCCAAAGATGAAGTTGCCGGTGCTGCCTTTGTTGCCGTTAGGTTTTTTCTGTGAGAAGATTAGCGAATGGATTACTCATAGGGAGCCTTTAATTCCGTGGGAGGGGCTGAGGTTGGCAAGGCGGCCTTTAGCATTCGATTGCTCCAAGGCCATAAGAGAATTAGGATTGCCTCAAAGCGATATCGAAAATGCATTTCGTAAAGCCGTAGCTTGGTTTTGCTCAAAAGGATATGTCAAAGAAACGAAAAAAGATTAATGTTCGGGTGTTAACTCCGAAGCAGATAGGCTGTTGCTTCGGCGTCAAGCGTGCTATAAGATTGACGGAAGAGGTACTTTCCCAGGATAAACCAGCATACATTATCGGGGAACTCGTTCACAATGAAACTATAACGCAGAAACTTTCCGAGCAGGGCTTAAAGATAGTTGCGGATATAGACGATGTTAAAGACGGTACTTTAATAATTCGAGCCCACGGATTGTCACCGAATGAATGCAAGGAAGCCGAAGCCAAAAAGCTAAAGATTGTGGATGCCACTTGTCCAATTGTAAGGCAAGCACAAAATGCTGCAAAAAGATTAGAGGAAGAAGGTTATCAGGTCGTGATAGTCGGCGATAAAGACCACGCAGAGATAAAAGGGATTATAGGCCATCTAAAAAACGAAGCGATAATAGTTGCAAATTATAACGAAATAAATCTCAAAAAATTAAAGCGTAAGGTTGGCTTAATTTTCCAAACCACGCATTCCATCGAGTTTTGTAAAGAGGTTGTAGCGGAAGTGATGAATGTAGCTGATGAGATAAAGATAATAAATACCATCTGCGCAGATATTCAAAGAAGGCAGGAAGACGCTGTCAAACTAGCGAAGGCAGCAGACCTTATGATAGTTGTTGGAAGCCACCACAGTTCGAATACGATTAAACTCAAGAAGCTATGCCAGAAATATAATAAAAATACAATTCAAATAGAGACTGCCAGAGACTTTAAGCCTTCTGGAGTTCAAAAGGTTAAATCGATAGGAATAATCGGCGGGGCCTCAACCCCGGATATACTTATAGAAGAGGCAAGGATAAAACTTAAAAATTCTATTTAAGATGAGAAAGACAGCAATCGTCTTCGCGTTATTTAACGAACTTTTGCCTGTCGCGCGCAGTTTAGGTATCCCGTTTTTTAAATCGATGCAATCGCAGATAACCTTGGATGATAGGAACATCGCGTTAGTTAGATCGGGCATAGGAAAGGATAAAGCAAGGAGGACGGCTGAGAAGATAGTCTTGAAATTTCGGCCCGAGGTTATAATTTCGGCGGGTTTCTGTGGAGCGCTCGTCGACGACTTAAAAGTCGGTGACATCGTCGCTTCCGATTTTAGCGACGGCAAAATATTTTGTTCTAATAACCCCTTATGTACTTATGAAAAAAAAATGGCTGCTCACCGACAACATAAAGCGGTTGTGGTGGATATGGAATCGGAAGGGGTAGCTGTTATTGCCAGAAAGTACGGCATTGATTTTCTCGTAATAAAGGCCGTAAGCGATAGCTTAAAAGATGATATCCCTAAACTTCCTTTTGCAGTCTTGTCCTTACCAAGACTTATTCATTTTAAGCGACAAGCCGATATCGCGTCGAAGCGGCTTTCGAAATTTTTATTAGATTATTTGCAAGAAGGTAAATAACGTTATATGGAGTTTAGACGATGAAAATTATTCCTGCAATATTGACGGATAAGCCAGAAGAATTAAGAAAGATGATAAAGCAGGCGGAGGATTTTTGTGATTTGGCCCAGATAGACATAATGGACGGCGGATTTGTTCCTTCGAAAAGTATCTCGGCCGAAGATTTAGCAGAAGTTGATACTAAATTAAAATTGGAAATACATCTTATGGTTGATGAGCCGAGCAGATATTTGGAGCCGTTTAAACGAGCGGGCGCAAGCAGGATTATCTTTCATTATGAGTCTAAAGAAAGACCGTCGGATGTTATTGCGAAAATTCGAAACCTCGGCTTAGAAATCGGGCTTGCGATAAATCCGCCAACCAAAATTGCTGAAATCGAAGGATTTTTAAAAGATATAGATGTCCTGCTTTTGCTTTCGGTGAACCCCGGTTTCTACGGCAGTAAATTCATTCCCGAAGTTTGCGATAAAGCGAGAACGCTTAAAGATATGAAAGGCGATTTCTTTATTGCAATGGACGGAGGCATAAAGTTCGATAATATCCTTTTGATAAGAGACAGCGGCGTAGATGTTGCCTGCGTTGGAAGCGGAATCTATGGAAAGGTAGATCCAAAGCAAAATTATCTTCGACTCTTAGAGGAGCTTAAATCCGGCAATTCAAAGAGTTAATTTATATAGACATTTTAAGAAAATATGGTATACTTATAATAGTCAAAAGGAGGGAAAGAGGCAATGCGCGTTCTTATATGCCTCATACTTGTGGGCGCTTTGATAGGCCTAATTGCAGTTCCGACGCTGGAAGCTCAAGATGCATCAAGGAAGATTATAAAAGAAGGTTTAGTTGGCGCTGCAACGGGTGCGATAGCCTCAGAGGCATCGGGTGGTAAGGCCGGCAAAGGTGCGTTGGTTGGAGCGGGCACCGGTATCATTGGCGGTGCGTTAGTAGATGTTCTGATGCCTGAGCAAACACCGACTGCACCTACAGGAGCAACATTCCAGGATGGCTATACCAGGGGTTATCAGGACGGCTATCAATCTGGATATCAGGCTGGTCTCAAGGCAGCGGGCAAGTAGGGCTCATTTATTAAAGCCCTTTGGCGGTTGTGTCAGAGGGCTTTTTATTTTATCGTCAGAGAGATAATTACTTAACTGCTCCCATCGTTAGGCCAGATATTATTTGTCGTTGAAGGAGAAGGACGATCAGAACCAAAGGTAAGGTAACAATCGTAGAGGCAGCGAAGATCGTGCCCCATGGAATCTCGTAGAGCCCCGGAAACATCGTAATCCCCACGGTAACAGTTCTCATCGTATATCGCGTGTTAAAAACCAGAGCAAATAAAAATTCATTCCAGGCGAATATAAATACTAATATAGAAGTTGCAAAGATTCCCGGAGCTGCTAAAGGAAATACAATTCTTCCCAAGACGCCGAGAGGTCCGCAACCGTCTATGAGCGCTTGCTCTTCGATTTCTAACGGAAGTTTTTTAAAAAAACTGGTAAGCATCCACACGGCAAGCGGCAGATTAAAGGCAGTATATGGTATTATGAGTCCCAGATAAGTGTTCAAAAGCCCCGCTTTCCTCATCAACAAAAACAACGGACTTACTATGGCAATTTGAGGAAACATAGCGACAGAAAGAAATAAAGCCATTATTAATTTATTTGCCCTTACCTTAAGTCTCGTTAAAGCATATGCGGTAATACTGCCAAATAAAACGCAGAATAAGGTTGAGCCAGAAGCGACTATGGCGCTGTTTTTTATGTAGGTAGCAAAGGGGGGACCGCTGGTAAATATAGCGTTATAGTTCTTAAGATAAAGTTGACTTGGAAGATATCTTATAGGTTTGATGAAGATCTCGGAGGGCAGTTTAAACGAAGTTAAGACCTGCCAAATAAACGGACTTATTATAGCTAAGATCACCACCATTATTATAAGAAAGGAGGTTTTCTTCATTTGTTATATCTCGCTCTTTAAAAGCAGAATATAAAATATGCTTATCAGTCCAGCGACGGCAAAAGTGACGAACGAAAGCGCGCAACCATATCCGAAATCCAAATACGAAAATAGGGTCTTGTAGGTATATAGCGACAATACCTCGGTTGAGTTCCCGGGGCCACCGGCTGTCATCACATATATTAAATCAAATACCCTAAACGCATCCAATGTCCTGAAGAGAAGCGCCACTAAGATAATGGGTTTTAAAAGAGGCAGCGTAATAAATTGAAACTGCCTTAATCTTGATGCTCCATCTATGCGGGCTGCCTCATATAGGTCTTTCGGGATCATCTGTAGTCCCGCTAAAAGCATAAGCGCCACAAAGGGCGTCGTCTTCCAGACCTCAGCGATAATTATTGAGAAAAAAGCTAGTGAAGGAACGCCTAGCCAACTTTTATATACCTTTATAATTCCAATCTTATTTAGGATATCGTTAAATACTCCGTATTGGTCGTTAAATATCCAGGTCCAAAGTAATGCGGATACGACCGTTGGGATCGCCCATGGAATTAAGATTGATGCTCTACATATGCCTCGTAATTTAAATGTCATGTTTAATATTAAAGCGAGTATTAACCCAAATACGAGCTCGCAAGAAACAGAGGTCACAGTAAAACAGAGCGTTTGCCAGAGAGCTCGCCACATCCTGAAGTCTTTTAATAGAAGTATATAATTAGAAAGTCCGATAAAATTTGATGTCGCTAAAGGAGATTTTAGATTGAGCGAATGGAGGCTTAGCCAGAAAGTGTATAGGATAGGCACAAAAGCAATTAAAATAATAATTGCAAGAGAGGGCAAACAAAGAATACCACCTACGTATCTTTTTGAGGTTATCATTTAAGGGACTTGTTGGCGGACGACCTCTTCTATCTTTTTTGAGGCATCAATTAATGCCTCTTCGACGGTCTTTCTTAACGTCAACGCTTGATGTAATTCTATCTGAAGCAGGTCCGATATTTGCGAATAATAAGGGCTGACAGGTCGCGGCCTCGCGTTTATGAATACCTGATAGAAATCCCGGTAATGGGGTGCGAAACGTAGCACCTCCTCGTCCTGATAGACATCTTTTCTCGTAGGCAGTCGTCCGCCTTTTATGGCGTATAATTTTTGCGCTTCGTAACTTGACAGGAATTCTATAAATTTCCAGGCAGCTTGCTTATTTTTCGAATATTTTGATATCGCCAGATTCCATCCTCCCAAGACAGAGCTACTTTTACAACCCGCATTGTGTACCATTGGAATTATGCCAACTTTATCTTTAACCATCGAACCCTTCGCTTCATTCTGCGCTATCGCCCAAACATACGGCCAATTTCTGTGAAATGCCGCTCTTCCCGATGTAAATATTTGACGGCTTTCCTCTTCTTTGTAAGTGATAACCCCTTCAGGAGCGATCTCGTATTTATGTATTATATCGACCATAAATTGTAGGGCTTGGCGTGCTCGAGGGTTAGCGATATCGAACTTGCCATTGTATTCGATAGAGCCGCCGTTTCCCCATACGTATTCGAGGAAATTACAGATTAGCCCCTCATATTGCTGAGCTTGAAAGACGAAGCCGTGGACCTTATATTTTTCCTGTAGTTTCATAGCTTGGTCTATTAGTTCTTGCCAGGTTCGAGGCGGAGTAAGTTTCTCTTCCCTTAATATATCCTTACGATAATACAGGACTCCGGCATCCGTAAACCATGGTATCGCGTAGAGTTTTCCCTGGTAAATGCAGGCATCTATGGGACCTTTTAGGAAATCAGTTTCTTTAATCGGTCCGAAATAATCGTCTAAAGGGATTATCCATTCAGCCGCTGCAAATTCCGCGGGCCAAATCACATCTATTGTATATATATCTATCGAGGAATCCGCTGTGGATAGGTATGTTACGTAACTGTCGTGTTGGGTTGAGGCCGATTCCGGCATCTCAATCATATTTACCTTGTAGGCGGGATATTTTGACTCAAAGAGCTTTATCAGTTCCCCTTGCGCACCGGTTGCGTCTTTGCCGACCGCCCAGGTAATTTGCTCTTTTCCGACTTTGTTTGGCGGGCCGCAACCTACAATCAAAGCTAAAAAAATTAATATGAAGAGATATGGCCTCATCATCTGTTAGTTTATAATTTTAATTCAAATGAGTCAATAAAAATGGTTAGGGTAAACGTTGCGAGAATTTACAAATGTATTGACATTATTTTTATATATCCTTATAATTCTAAATATTGGGATAATCTTTCGTAAGGAGGTTTATCATGCAGGAGTGGATTAACTGGGCTGTGGCATCCGGGATAATCGTTTTATCGGTTCTACTGGGTTTTTTGATTCGCAAAATTATATTTCGGCGGCTGATTAAATTTTCTATGAAGACCTCCTGGAAGGGCGACGAAGGTAAGGATGCTGCCAAATAACATCGTCTTAGTCCCGAATTCAAAATTGGCCCAATCGATACTCACCAACTATTATTTGCCGGCTAAGGATTTGGCGGTTTTAGTTCAGGTGGGCGTTCATTATGACAGCGATTTGAAACACGTTGAAAAAGTAACCTGCGAGGTCGCCAAGGAGATTATGAAGACAGTTACGGGCGGAATTCCGGAGTTTGACCCTTTTATTCGATATCATACCTTTGGGGATTTCAGCATAAATTTCACGGTGATTTTGCGAGCGAAGGAATTTGTGGATAATTACCTCATAAAACACGAATTTATAAAGAGACTCCATGAGCGATACCGCAAGGAAGGTATAATAATTCCGTATCCCATCCGAGCCATAAACTACGAGCAGGAAAAAGCGTCTAAGAATTTATAATTATAATAAGCATCTTAAATTTTTTATTAAGGAGGGTGCACTATGTGGACGAGGGAAAGCCTTCAGCAGGTTATAAGAGAAAGACTCGGAGATTATCAACTGATAGTCGTATCAAATCGCGAGCCCTATTTGCATACGATGCAAAAGACAAAGATAGTGTACCAGAAGCCAGCCGGCGGAGTTGTAACTGCGCTCGATCCGGTTATGAAAGCATGCAAAGGTACCTGGGTTGCGTATGGAGCGGGGGATGCGGATAAAAAAGTGGTCGATAAACATGACCACATACAGGTTCCTCCCGAAGATCCTAAATATACGCTCCGCAGAGTCTGGCTTACAAAAGAAGAAGAAGACGGCTATTATTATGGGTTTTCGAACGAAGCGCTATGGCCGCTTTCGCATATTGCATATGTGCGCCCTACATTCAATGAATCAGATTGGAATTTTTATCAAAAGGCGAATCAGAAGTTCGCTGAAGCTATTTTGAAGGAGGTCGGAGATAAGAAGGCGTTCGTATGGATTCAGGATTATCACTTGGCACTTCTGCCAAAATATCTAAAAGAAGCCAGACCCGCTACCATTATAACAGCGCACTTTTGGCATATCCCTTGGCCAAACGCTGAGGTGTTCAGGATTTGCCCGAAAAGGGTGGAGATTTTGGAAGGGCTCTTGGCGAACGACCTTTTAGGATTTCATATCAGGTATCATTGCGATAACTTCGTGGCCACCGTTGATAGGGAACTGGAGACGAAGATAGACCGCGAGAAGTTTTCGATTACTAAAGGAGGCCATGAGACTTTAATCAGGCCATTTCCGATAAGCGTGGATTTTGAGGACATCTCAGCGCTTTCCCAAACCAAGATAGTCGAAGATAAAATGATGGAATTGAAGGAGGAGTTTTCGTTAAATTACGATTATCTATTGCTGGGAATAGATAGAATAGATTATACGAAGGGCATCCCCGAACGGCTCCGCGCAATAGATAGATTTATTGAGAAGAACCCAAAGTACAAGACCCGTTTCGTCTTCTTGCAGATGGGCGAAATATCGAGGCTGCACATCCCCCGGTACAAAGCATTGAACGATGAGATAAACGCCTTGGTTGAGGAGATAAACTGGAAGTATTACACCGACGGATGGAGGCCGATAATTTTAGTCAGGCGGCATCTTTCATATCCGGAGGTAGTGGGGCTATTTAGAAGTGCCGATGCGTGCATAATCAGTTCTCTGCATGATGGGATGAACCTCGTGGCGAAAGAGTTTATCTCGGCGCGATCTGACTTAAATGGAACGCTTATTTTAAGTCAGTTTACCGGCGCTTACCGGGAGTTGACCGATGCCATTTCGATTAATCCGTATGATACGGAATCTTTTGCGGACAGCATTAAATATGCGCTTGAGATGCCCGATGAGGAGAAACAGAAGCGGATGGTGAAGATGCGAGAAGCTGTGCAGATAAATAATATCTATCGGTGGGCAGGAAAGGTTTTGTCCGAA
>Ga0111183_1018_pt1 | contig 19644 bp, 14 predicted proteins | sample DeeMarSWOR324_28_FD_80238 | JGI IMG/M metagenome (GOLD analysis project Ga0111183, IMG submission 80238) | Omnitrophica WOR_2 bacterium SM23_29 | reverse complement strand
TCTATTCCGTGATGAATTACGGTAATTTTTCTGTCGTCTACGCCGATGCCCATAATCTCCTTTTTTATAAAATGGCTTACAGCAATTATGCACCTTGCTAAAGTAATGCATATTATGAACATGAATTACATCGGCTTTGGACTTATTTAGGAAGGAAGTAAAGACGCTATAGACTTCATCTTTTATGCCTTCTAATCCTCTTTTGTAAAGCCAGTTTAAATCCATAATAGGGATTCGGTAAATATCCACCCCTTCATATTTATATCTGGTTTTTGCACCTTCCGCGGTACCGGTAAGCAGACTAACCCTATGCCCAAACTTAACCAACTGAGGCAAGATTATGGTTAGATGGGTTTCCACGCCCCCAATTATAGGGGGGAAACCCCAGTGCATCTGAGCTATGTTTAATCTTGTTTTTCTCATAGCTAATAATAATATTCTGCCGCTACAATAGGTTTTTTACGCTTGAAGATATAGTATTTATTCGGCCTGATATGGGTAATCTTATCAAAGATTCCTATTTCAATCTCTTTCTTCTTGTTTGAGAGCGCTTTTAATTTTATGATATCATTTGTCAACTCTAATTTTAACATATTTCCTCTCCAATATAAAGAGAAGACCATCTTCCTCCAAGTTCGAGGCATCCCGGGATTTACACATAACTTTTCTTTTCTAATATCTACACCGGCGAAGCCAAAGACGACCGCCTGCCAGGTTCCGCCAAGACAGGCACCGTGAATTCCTTCTTTGGTGTTGCCGTATAAATTGCTGACGTCCATGCGCAAGGCAACATTAAAAAAATTATATGCCTGATGTAGCTCGTGACATTCTCCGGCAAATATTGAATGCACAGAAGGGCTCAAAGAAGATTTATGCAAAGTCCTCTTTATGTAAAAATCATAATTTGCTTTTTTAGTCCTTAAAGAATAGACATCGGATAATAGATAAAGAAACATCAGAGTATCTGCTTGTTTTACAAGCTGGGTCTTGTTGAAGTCTTCGGTCCTTAATTTTTTGGAGACGATGGGGATACCATTTTCGTCCGTTTCCGTTAATAAGACTTTTTTCAATTTAAAGTACCCGTCGAATTGCTCTATGACTTTATCTTTAGTTATAGTTACGGATAAAAGGGAGGCTATTTTTTTCCAATCCCTTACCTCTTTATCTTTCAAATTTAATTTTTTTTGTAGAGCGTTATAAACCAAAGGCGAATCCCTTTTAACCTTATGAAATAGCTTATTGGCTGTAATTAAGTTCCACTTGGCCATCATATTAGTATAGGCGTTATTATCTACATCTATGTGAAACTCATCGGGCCCGATAACATTTTTTATCTCATATCTTTTTTTCTTTTTGTTAAATTCTACCTTTGAAGCCCAGAACTTGGCTGTTTCAAACATAATTTCGTAGCCGAAGTCGCGCATAAATTTTTCGTTTCCGGTTGCTACATAGTATTTATAAAGGGCATAGCTAATATTACAGGTTATGTGGTACTCCATCTTGTGATTGTGGATTTTTACTATGCTCCCATCAAGGTCCTTTGCCCACTCCGGAGTTTCTTCATCTCCGGTATCCGCTGATTCCCAGGGAAATTTCGCCCCTTTAAATCCTTCTTTTTTGGCGAGTTGCCTCGCTTTATCCAGCCTTCTGCATCTGTAAAGGAGCATATTTTTTGCAACCTCGGGGAAATTAAAAAGATAGAAGGGTATAAGGAATATCTCTGAATCCCAGAAGATATGGCCGCGGTACCCTTCGCCGGTTAAAGTCCTTGCGCCGATGCTGGAAAAACCATCATCGACGTGAGCGCAGATAAGCATGTGGTATATGTTGAACCGTAAATTCTGCTGCAGGTTAGCGGTTCCCTCAATCAGAATATCTGCTTTCCGCCACAGATTTTCCCATGCTTGTATATGATTTTTGATAAGTATGTCAAATCTGGTATGAAAAACTTTCGAGAAATTTTTAAAGGCCCCTTCCTTGTATTCAGGAAGATTGTTATCGGCCGGATATCGTTTAATATAAAATATCTTGGTAAATATTACCGTACGACCTTTTTTTAACTTGAGGCTGAAGATATTATCCTTAGCATAGATTTTCTTACCGTCAATTTCGTAATAGAAACCGGCCCAATAAATTACGGTATGTTTTTTTTCTAAGGTCTGGACGACCAGATATCCTGCGTTTTTGAATTGCCCGAGCTCCTTTACCCTAAAATGCCTTTTTCTTCCCTCGGTCAAAATACCGGCATTATGGACCGTAGTATCAATGCCGGTATTTATATCTATTTCACAAGATTCATCCAGGGGAGTAAGGGCTATTTGCATTACACCGATATTTTTGTTATCCATAGAGACGAATCTCAACGATTTGTAGTCGAAGCGCGATTTTTTGCTGTTCTGATACACTGTGTGCCTGACCAGAATTCCTTTTTTTAGATTAAGTATCCTCCTATGTTTTAAGGACTCTATCGCTACTAAATCCAGCTTTTCGCCCTTGACCGTAAATTTAAAATTAAAGGCATTGGGAAAATTCACCAATTCGGCAGTCTGCGATACCATTTTATCGTAAACTCCGGCAATATATGTTCCCGGCATTGCATCGTAAGGGATTTCTTCCAAGACTGCTTTTGTGCCAAAGTAGCCGTTGCCTAAAGCGAGCTGAGATTCGCGTATATTTTGCAAAGGCCTTGCCCATTCATTTTCCTTTATAAGCCATAGTTCATCATCGATATATTGAGAATAAAAATTTTTCATGACGAAACCAGCTCCTCGAGTTTAGAGATATTAACCCCTTTTAAATTGCCGACGACTAAATCGGCCTTTTTTAGCCTATTCGGTTTGTGGTAGTGATCAATGCCGATAGCTTTCATCCTTGCGCGCTTGGCCGCCTCTATCCCTAAGACGGCGTCTTCGAAAACCACGCAATCTTTCGTTTTTAAACCCAACCTCTTCGCAGCGGAAAGAAAAATTTCCGGATGTGGTTTACCTTTTTTTATGTCGTTTCCCGTAATTATCACGTCAAATAGATTGACTATCTTTGCCTTTTTTAAAATAAAGAGGCAGTTTTTACTGGAGGATATGACCGCTACCTTTATATTATTTTTTCTTAAGCTCTTTATTAGACTTATAGCGCTTGCGTAGATTTCAACGCCTTCTTTTTCTAAGAATTCCAGGTAATACCCTTGTTTCCTGGCAGCCGCCTTATTTAACTGCTCTTTAGATAACTCAGATAGAATAGCTCTTGCTCCATCAGTACGCGGTATTCCGTCCACTTTCATCTTATAATCTTGAAAACTGAATTTTTTCCCGTACTCGCCAAACATCTTTTTCCAGGCCTTAAAATGCAGGGGAACGGTATTGACTACAACGCCGTCCAGATCGAATATAGCCCCTTTTAATGACATATTATTCTTCGCCGTAAGTATAATTTACAATCTTGCTTTTACTTAACTCTAAATTGGGGACTATTATTATCGCTTTATCTTCCGATAAAAATCTTGAGCGCCTTACCCCGATATCTAAGACCCTGACTATTTCGCCGCTGGGTAATTTAATCTTATCGTCGAGCCTAAAGGGCCTATCGACCATAATCATAAATCCGGCAATAATGTTAGCGATTGTATCCTGAGCAGCCAAAGCAATAGCCAAAGAACTGACTCCCAAAGCGGTGATTAAAGCACTTATATTTACTCCATAAAAAGGCAGGATGATTAGCAATGCGATCACCCAAATAACGACCTTGGAGACCCTTCTTAAAAGGGGGATTAACTCATCGTCGAGTCGCGTAGCTGTCTTCGCTGCGATATTTTCCTTATACCATGAAAATACACCCCCTGCGATCCTCTGAATGATGAAGGTTATGCTGATGACGAAAATTGTGCTAAGGTACTTTTTAAAATTTTGCTGAAGATACGGAGAAAGCCGAGGTGCTAATCTTGAACTGTAGAATATATAAAAAATGATGATTAGCATAAAGATTAATATGGGCAGAAAAGACTTCTTTACTATCTCCCAGGAAACTTTCTTGGAAACTTCACTCATCGTATTTTACCTCCTTTTTTAAGTTCGTTTAGATGCTCTTATATTATACATTATTATTTTTTTAAACGCAAAAAAAACCTTGATATTATAAGAAAATCTAAATATAATATCTTGATAATAAGCCCCAACATTTCTCTCAGAAATTAAGAGATATTATGCCAAGACGCAACGACATAAATAAAGTTCTGATTATAGGGTCCGGGCCTATAATTATAGGTCAGGCCTGTGAATTTGATTATTCAGGTACGCAGGCATGTAAGGCATTGCGGGAAGAGGGCTATGAGATAGTATTGGTCAATTCTAATCCTGCGACCATCATGACCGATCCGGGTATGGCGGATAAGACTTATATTGAGCCGCTTACCGTGGAGAGTTTAGCAAAGATTATTGAGAAGGAAAAACCGGATGCACTCCTTCCTAATTTAGGCGGACAGACCGGACTTAACCTCGCTTCCGGTCTCTACAAGGCGGGCATATTACAAAAATATGGAGTCAAGATTATCGGCGTGCAGGCCGATGCGATTGAACGTGGCGAAGACCGCCTTGCGTTTAAAGCTACGATGAAACAACTTTCCATTCCCATTCCTCGTTCCGAAATCTGCCATTCTATTGAAGAAGCCGAGCAGATAGCGGAGGTATTAAAATATCCTGTAGTGTTACGGCCGGCGTATACGTTAGGCGGAACAGGCGGAGGGGTCGCTTACAATGTAGAGGAACTAAGGACGGTTGTAACAAGAGGCCTTGCAGCAAGCATTATCCATCAGGTTTTAGTTGAAGAAGCGGTCATCGGTTGGGAGGAGCTTGAACTTGAGGTTGTGCGGGACGAAAAAAATCAGAAAATCACCGTCTGCTTTATCGAGAACATCGATGCTATGGGAGTACATACCGGAGACAGTTTCTGCGTGGCGCCTATGCTCACCGTTCCGGTGGAATTGCAAAAGAAGATGCAAGACCTTTCATATAAAATCGTCGAGGCAATCGGCGTAGTAGGCGGAACGAACATTCAGTTTGCGCATAACCTCGAAGACAACAGACTCGTAGCAATCGAGATTAATCCCCGAACCTCCCGCTCATCCGCTCTTGCTTCAAAGGCGACCGGCTTTCCTATAGCGCGCATCTCCACGAAGCTTGCGGCTGGTATAACCATGGATGAGATCCCTTATTGGAAAGAGGGTACGCTTGAAAAATATGAGCCCAGCGGCGAGTACGTGGTAGTTAAATTTGCACGATGGACGTTTGAAAAATTTCCTCAGGCAAAGGATATCATTGGCACGCAGATGAAAGCAGTAGGCGAGGTCATGAGTATAGGTAAGACGTTCAAAGAAGCGTTCCAGAAGTCCATACGTTCCCTCGAGATAGGTAGATACGGCCTCGGCGGTGCGAAGGATTTCAAGACGCTATCCCTCGATAGTTTAAAAGCACGCTTGGCTTCTCCTTCAAGCGAACGGGTCTTTTTAATGTATGAGGCGTTACGCAAAGGTATATCCGTTGAGGAACTGTATAAACTGACGTATATAGGACGATGGTTTATTCAAGAGATGAAAGACCTCGTCGATTTTGAGGAAGAGCTGCTTAAACACTCGTGGGATAACCTTCCCGACAAGGAATTATTGAAGGCAAAGGAATTGGGTTTTTCAGATAGATATCTGGCAAGGTTATTTCAGGTAAGGGAGAGCGATGTAAGAAAGAAGAGATATTCTCTCGGAAAGCACGCCAGGTTTGAAGCGGTCCCCGTTAGCGGGGTCGAAAACGCCGCGTACTACTATTCGACTTACAGTCCAGGGGAGGATACGGTTTCGGTGTCAAAGCGCAAGAAAATTATGATCTTAGGCGGCGGTCCAAACAGGATTGGCCAGGGAATAGAATTCGACTACACTTGCGTCCACGCGGCCTTTGCATTACGCGATGAAGGTTATGAGTCGATTATGGTGAATTGTAACCCCGAGACGGTGTCAACGGATTACGACACTTCAAATAAACTCTATTTTGAACCGCTTACAGTGGAGGACGTCCTGACAATCTATGAAAAAGAGAGACCCGAAGGCGTTATAGTGCAGTTCGGCGGACAGACTCCCTTAAATATCGCTCAGGAGCTGAAGGAGAATGGGGTTAATATCATCGGAACAAGTCCGGAAAGTATCGATTTTGCAGAAGACCGAGAGCATTTCAGAGAGAAGATGATAGCGCTTGGTATTTTGCAGCCGGCTGGCGGCACAGCACGCTCTTTAGAAGAAGCCATTGAAATCGCAAAGAAAATCGGATATCCGCTTATGGTACGCCCCTCGTTTGTGCTCGGCGGAAGGGGAATGGAAATCATTTACGATGAGACGATGTTGCAAAAGTATGCCCATGAGGCCATCCAGGTAAGCCCCGAATATCCGATGCTTCTCGATAGGTTCCTTGAGCGCGCCAATGAAACAGAGGTTGACGCTCTCTGTGACGGAGAAGATACGTTTATAGCCGCAGTGATGGAACACATAGAACATGCGGGTATACATTCGGGAGATTCTGCCTGCGTAATTCCTCCAAGGACAATCAAGGCCGAACACCTCAAGACCATAGAGAAATATACCACTAAAATTGCAAAAGAGCTAAAAGTAGTCGGACTCATAAATATCCAGTACGCGATATATGATGATAAAGTATATATCTTGGAGGCAAATCCCAGAGCATCACGTACCGTGCCCTTTGTCTCAAAAGTAACAGGAGTTCCCATAGCTCGCATCGCAACACAGGTGATGCTGGGCAAGAGATTGAAGGATTTTCCAGAATTAAAAGGTTACAAGTTACCCTATGTAGGGGTAAAAGAAGCGGTTTTTCCGTTTAACATGTTTCCTGAAGTGGACCCTCTTCTTGGCCCTGAGATGAAAGCGACAGGAGAGGTGATGGGAATTGCCGAGACGTTTGGATTGGCTTTTTACAAAGCCGAGGAAGCGACGGGGACAAAACTTCCGATACAAGGCAACGTTCTACTTACCGTGGCAGACAAAGACAAAACCGAACTAGTCCCCATTGCCAAAAAGCTTAAGGACCTTGAGTTTACTATCTATGCTACGGAAAATACAGGCCGTTATCTTAAAGGTAAGGGTATTCCTACCGTCGAGATAAAGAAACTCCATGAGGGAAGGCCGAATATAGCCGATGCAATTAATAACAATGAAATCCAATTAATTATTAATACCCCTATAGGAAGGAGCAGTAAATACGATGACAGTTACATTCGAATCAAGGCAATACAACATAAGATTCCATACATCACTACCATGGCGGCTGCTGAAGCCAGCGTAGAAGGCATCGAAGCCATCAAGAAAAAAGAGATTTTACCAACGTCAATTCAGGATTATCACAAGGAAAGGAGATAAGACGATGAAGACAGAGGAGATAAGACTCAATGATTTAAATGCGAAAGAGTTTATAGAACAAAAAGTCAAAGAAATTTCTTCGATTGTAGGTGATGGTTTGGCGATTAATGCGTTATCGGGCGGCGTTGACTCTTCTACGGTTACGATGTTGGGTCATAAGGCGTTAGGCAACAGGCTTAAGACATATTTCATAGATAACGGCATAATGAGGCAGGATGAACCTCAGAAGGTAGTTTCGTTGTTTAAGGACTTAGGCGTGTCGGTAGAGATTGTTGATGCCAAAGCCGAATTTTTCAATGCGCTGAAAGGTTTAACAGACCCCGAAGAAAAAAGGGAAGCCATTACCCAGACTTTTTATAAGGATGTTTTCGGCAAACTCGTAAAGACAAGCGGCGCAAAATACCTTTTACAGGGTACGATTTTAACCGACGTCGATGAAACCGTGGCGGGAATCAAAAGACAGCATAATGTCTTCGAACAATTAGGCATCAATCCCCAGGAGGCCTTCGGATATAAGATTATCGAACCTTTGGTACAGCTGCGCAAGGATGGGGTAAGAAAGGTAGCCGAAGCCTTAGGGTTGCCTAAATCCGTATATAATCGAATGCCTTTTCCCGGACCGGCTTTGGTAGCGAGGGTAATCGGAGAAGTCACTCCGGAAAAGATAAAGATAGTCAGGCTCGCAACCGTTATTACCGAAGAAGAATTGGCCTCGAGCGGCGCTTTTCAATATATGGCGATTTTGCATCAGGATAGAGTTACCGGTATGCGAGATGGAAAGAGAGATTACGGCTTACAGATTGAAATCAGATGTTGGGAGAGCGTTGATGCCAGGGCGGCAACACCCACAAGGTTGCCCTACGAGGTCCTCGACAAATTAGTCAAGAGGATAATAACCGAAGTCCCCGGAGTAGTAAGCGTTACCTACAGCATCACTCCAAAACCCCCCTCAACAATCGAAGTCGTTTAATATTAAAAGAGGTGGAAGCTTGGCCCGCTTAGCGAGGTACTCAACCGATAGCTCAAATCGCCTTATAGTACGCAAGGGTAAAAGAAGATATCCCCTCGAGGGCGAATTTAAGGTTGAGAGAAATAATCTTGTCTTTGAACCCAGCCAAAAGTCAATCTTTACCAAAAGGTTAAACCTTTCGCGTAAAATAAAATTTGAGGGTAACTGGCATCTTACCGATAACAAGGACCTAAAATTAATACTCATCGAGACGGATAATCAGATAAAAAACGACGAGCTGAAAATAAACGGCAAAATTATCTCAGCCGAAAAAGACGAGATCGTATTTCAGATGCACTGCATAAAGGAGCCGGACATAGACAAGATAGGATTGCTTCGTCTTGGCGGCAGATGGCAAGCGGATGAATTTAACCAATTGGTTTTTCTTGTCAACCGGAATATCAGAGAAGATATATTGAGGTTTAGCGGCTCTTGGCAGATAAACAAGAATCAAGAGATTACGTATACTTACGAGAAACAGGACCTCCTTCGCAAGACAAAGACTACCGAGGAGATTACGTTTAAGGGGTACTGGCGTATAGATTCACGTAATCAACTTGCCTACATACTGGATTTAAAGAATAAGTCGTTCTTCGAATTTAAGATACAGTTAGAGAGCCCTAATTTAATCGGCAAGACCGGTCAGATACGTTACCGGATAGGAATCGGCGTTAAAGAGCTGGCTAAAGAAAGGGTATTTTCGCTTTTCGGCACCTGGAAGATTGACCGTACAAAGAGCATCTCCTTCGAGATGAATTATGGCGAAGAGAGGATAAGGGCGATTGTCTTCCGAGCGTCCGTACATTTAAATAAGGATAACGAATTTGTCTTCGAGTTAAAGGATAGAGCCGGTAAGGAATTAGGCTTTGGCGTCCAGTTTAACAGAAATTTTTTTAAGGACAATGCCTGGGCCTTTGCGAGGCTAAGAAAAGTTGAACAAGATTTACGTATAGAATCGGGCCTCAAGGTTCGTTGGTGATAAAATCCCTTTAAATTCTTTGTCATTTTTTGTCATATTTGTTATATAATGATAAGTATGAAAAGGCTCGTCCTCTTTTTTATATCCTTATTTATATTATGGACTTCGGTGACGTTCGATGCATCCGCCGATGTCATACACTTAAAGAACAAACGCTCTTTGGAGGGGATAATAAAAGAAGAGACCGATGAAGTAGTCGTTATCGAAGTAGGAATAGGGACGGTAACTATCGGCAAAAACGAAATTGAATCTATCGAGAGGGCAGGCGAGGAAGAACAGGAGAGCCTCATAAAGAAGTTCAAGAAAAAAGATATCGAGAAAGGCGCCTTTGCACCCTCCAGCCTGAAGGAACTGTCCGATAGATTTCAAAAGTTAAAGAGGAGCAAAAGGAGAGTCGACGCAATGAGGAGTCAATCGGCCTCCTTAAAAGAACAGTTCAACCAAAAGAGGGATAAGTTTAATTCGCTTATGTCGACTTTCGACGGAAAGAACATAGAACTCAGAAATTTAGACCCCAACCACGATGTCAAGTATTATAATAAAGTAGTAAGCGACGTAAATTCGTTAAGCGCCAGGCTTTCGGACCTTGCCGATACGCTCAAAGATTTAAACGAAAGACTGCCCGATAGCAGTCGGGCGGTTCAGAAATCGATATCCGATTACACGAAGAACCTTTATGATTTTAAGATATATTTCGAGGAAGAATTGAGGTCTTCGGAGGCAAGACGGCTGACAGAGGATGAAATCTATTTTTACGATACCATTAAAGACGCGCTCGCAGGTTTAGAAAAAAATTTAAGGAAACATACCATCGCTTTATCAAAATCTTCGGGTGGGCTCTTAACGGAGGTAACGCTCAACGATAAAGTGAATTGTGTGATGATAGTCGATACCGGAGCAAGCGTCGTTAGCATTACAAGAAACATCGCAGGCCAGCTCGGAATGGATTTGGGCGGAGCGCATAAAGATATCGAGTTAATACTTGCCGATGGCAGTTTGGTGAAGGCCAAGGCGGTCAGTCTTAAAAGCGTACGGGTCGGAGATTCAAAAGCAGAGGATGTGCTAGCCGTAGTAGTAGATAACCCGCCGGCGCCTGGAGTCGACGGACTACTTGGAATGTCTTTCTTGGGCAATTTCAGCGTAAAGGTGGATTCCGCCAATAAAGAACTTATCTTAGAGACTATTAAGTAGAGGCGCCCGTAGCTCAATTGGATAGAGTAGTGGGCTTCGAACCCAAAGGTTGGGCGTTCGATCCGCCCCGGGCGCGCCAACTTTCTATTGACCAAGATAAGATATTGTGATAAAATTTTTTGTCTATAAAGGGCCGCTAGCTCAATGGTAGAGCAGCAGACTCTTAATCTGTTGGTTGAAGGTTCGACTCCTTCGCGGCTCACCAGTCGCCGCAATTTCTTTTTGGGCGGATGGCGGAACTGGCAGACGCGCTACCCTTAGGAGGTAGTGGGGAAACCCTTGGAGGTTCAAATCCTCTTCCGCCCACCAGCTAATTGAAATTTGCGGGCGGTGCTCGATGAAAGAAACGAGCAAAGCCGAGAACGTCTTAAGCGGGTGTAGCTCAGTTGGTAGAGCGCTACCTTGCCAAGGTAGTTGTCGTGGGTTCGAGACCCATCACCCGCTCCATGATATTTGAAATGACGAGCGGCTAAGGACATAGATTTATAATAAAGAGGAGGTAACAAAGATGGAGACTTTTTGTAAGGGGCAGAAGGAGGATACGTAATGAGGATAATAGATTTTTTAGACCCGAAGGCGGTATCCGCAAACCTGCAGGCGACGGATAAAGAGGGAGCAATTAAAGAACTCGTCGATTTGCTGTACAGAGCAGGTAGTATCAAAGACAAAGAGAAGCTGCTGAAAATCTTAGTGAGTCGCGAGGCATTGGGTTCAACAGGAATAGGTCAGGGCGTGGGCATTCCCCACGGTAAGTGCGACGGGGTAAAAGAGCTGGTTGCTGCCTTTGGCCTATCGCAGAAAGGTGTAAATTTCGATTCTCTCGACGGAGAACCGGTTTACATATTCTTCCTTTTAGTTGCCCCGGAGGATTCAGCCGGACCTCACCTAAAAGCGTTGGCAAGGATCTCACGTATTTTAAAAGATAAGATATTTCGCGAGACCCTGAAACAGTGTAAGGATGAGAAGACTATTTTAAAATTAATCGAAGAAGAAGATTCAAAACGGCACTAATATCGATAAGGTAATCAATATAGTTTAACATAAAGGAAAGATTATGCGTTGGCTTAAATGGTTGTATCCAGGGATGAAGGTTAAAAGGTGGATTATCCTCTTCGCCTTTGGCACGATTTTAGTTGCGGTCTCGTTCGGTTTATTTTGGACCGGCGTTGAATTACAAGCACCTACACGGGTTATCCTGGGGGTTTTTATATTTTTAGTCGGAATAATATCGCTTATCATAGGCATTAGAAAGATGGTCAAGTCCTTCATTACAGTTTTTCTCCCGCGACGGGAAAAGGATTTGGTGGATATAATATTCAGGCAGCGTCAGTTATCCAAAGGTCCTAAGATCGTCGTAATAGGCGGGGGTACGGGCCTTTCGGTATTACTGCACGGGCTTAAAGAGATGACGTCAAATATAACCGCTATAGTTACTGTCGCAGACGATGGAGGAAGCTCCGGCAGGTTGAGGAGCGAATTTGACGTTTTACCGCCAGGCGATATTCGAAACTGCCTCGTCGCCCTGGCTGATGCGGAACCATTAATGAGGGACCTTTTTCAATTTCGTTTCGATGAGGGCGAAGGCTTAAAGGGTCATAATTTTGGAAATTTATTCATTACTGCTTTATCGAAGATAACCGGAGATTTCGAAAAAGCGATTAAGGAATCCAGCAAGGTTTTGGCGATTCGCGGACAGGTTGTGCCTTCGACGTTAGAAAAGGTAGCATTGGTTGCCAAACGCGTGGATGGAACGCAAACATTGGGAGAGAGCACAATTCCAAAAGTATTAAGCCCCATTAAGAAGGTGTACTTAAGTCCGGCCGGATGCAAACCAACGGCCGAAGCAATTCAAGCTATCAAAGATGCCGATGCGATAGTTATAGGTCCCGGAAGCCTTTATACAAGCATTATCCCCAATCTATTGGTAGAGGGCATTACCGAGATGATTTTAAGGTCGCATGCAATTAAAATCTACATTTGTAACGTTATGACCCAGCACGGTGAGACAGATGGATATACATCTTCTGACCATGTTGAGGCAATAATAAAACACACCCATCCCACTTTAATAGATTATTGCGTCGTCAATACCTCGAGAGTCCCCCAGCATCTGCTTTCGAGATACAAAGAGGAAGAAGCATATCCCGTAGAGGCGGATATAAAGAAGATTCGGAGTCTGGGGATAGCCGTCGTAGAAGGAAATGTTGTTAACTTGGAGAATTATGTCAGGCATAATCCTGAAAAGCTCGCTAAAATCATCATTAGCATAATCAATAGTGCAAAAGCTACGTCGATATAGATGCGTTCAAATGACAAGATGAATTTGTTGATAGCCGTTCATTCTCATCAGCCGGAAGGCAATTTCGAATGGGTTTTCGCTGAGGCATACGAGAAGGCATATCTCCCATTTTTGACTATATTGCAACAGCATCCGGATATAAAGATAGCGCTTCACTACACCGGTTGCCTGTTAGATTGGTTTGCCGCCAAACATCCCGAATTTATTAAGATGTTAAAGCGCTTGGTAAAACGCGGCCAGGTCGAGATGTTATCGGGGGGTTATTACGAGCCGATCTTATCCCTTATTCCGGAAAGGGATATCATAGGACAAATAAAGTTGATGAACGAAAAGGTGAAGGAATTTACGGGATATTCGCCTTCCGGTGCCTGGTTAGCGGAGAGGGTATGGGAACCAACTTTAATTAAGCCTATGGCAAAAGCCGGCATAAGATATACGATAGTCGATGATTCACATTTTGCTAATGTCGGAGAAAAGCCGGATGAATTGTCGGGGTATTATGTAACGGAAAATGAAGGACAAAGACTTCTGATTTTTTCGGGTTCGGAAAGGCTTCGCTATTCGATGCCTTTTAAATTGCCGAACGAGACCATAAATTATTTAAAGGATTTAAGAAACAAGGGTATCCCGGCAAAGGTCTTCGCCGATGACGGAGAGAAATTTGGGATTTGGCCGGGGACGTTCAAATGGGTTTACGAGGAGAAGTGGCTGGAGGGTTTCTTCAACGCCTTAGAGGCGGAAGCAGAATGGTTAAATACGATGACGTTTTCGGAATATATACGCAAATACGGCCCTACCGGCAGGATTTATCTCACCTGCGGAAGTTACAGGGAGATGATGGAGTGGAGCGGAGGTTATTTTAAGAATTTTTTGGTAAAGTACCCCGAAGCGAATAATATGCAAAAGAAGATGCTTTACGTGAGCGAACGGGTAGCGGCGACCGATTCCAAAAAGGCGCTGCACCATTTATATAAGGGCCAATGTAATTGCGCTTATTGGCACGGGATATTCGGGGGACTCTACTTAAATCATTTAAGGTCCGCGGTATATTCCAATCTAATTGAGGCGGAGAAGGCCATGGACGCAATCACGCATAAGGCAAGGCCCTGGGTAGATGTCAAGGCCTTCGATTTCGATAGCGATACATATGATGAGGTTTTAGTTTCGTTGCCGAAATTAAATTTATATTTTTCGCCGCACAACGGAGGCTCGCTTTTTGAATTGGATTTTAAGCCGCTGTCACTAAATTTGACCAATACTTTGTCGAGGAGGAAGGAATCGTACCACGAGAAACTCTCTAAGCCCAAGAAATCCGAACCCGATTCCAGCGTACAATCGGGGGGACCTCCTTCAATCCACGATATAGTAGGAGTTAAAGACAAAGGTTTAACGGCCGATTTAAATTATGATTGGTACAAAAAAGTTTCCTTATTGGACCATTTTTTGAGGGAGGATACGACCGTAAAGGATTTCGCTGCCTCGAGGTTTAGCGAGGCGGGGGACTTTTTAAGCGGAGAGTATAATTACGAGATTAAAAAATCTACAAAGCCGGAAAGTTTGACCTTAAGACTCCAGCGCGAAGGAAATTACTTTTCCGTCTCGGGGGAGAAACATAAGGTTAAAGTTATCAAGTCAATAAAGATAGATGGCGCCGACTGCGCTACGGAGCTTAATTACGAAGTTATAAATTTAGATTCCGAGGAAATCTCTCCCCGGTTCGGGGTAGAATTTAATTATTCGTTAAAAGACCCTCACTTAAATCACGTCGGTGAGGTGCGCAACTTAAGGAATATAAATATAAACGATCAATGGTACGGGATAAAAATTGATTTTGAATTCTCGGAACCTACTTCTTTTTGGTATTTTCCGATAGAGACCGTTTCGGAATCCGAGGGCGGGCTTGAGAGGACATATCAACAACTCTCTCTGTTATTCCATTGGGATTTAAAGTTAGCGCCGAAAGAAAAATGGTGCATCAGGATTTTTAAGAACATTAAGGTTACCGAATAGAGATGTTAATAGAAAAAAAATTAATAATAAAGAACAGGTCCGGGCTTCACGCGCGTCCTGCCGCACTTTTCGTACAGATAGCAAATAAATACGATTCGGATATAACCGTAAAAAAAGGAAAGCTGGAAGTAAACGGCAAGTCGATTATGGGCATCTTAATGTTAGCGGCGGAAAGGGGAAGCCAAATTATTTTAAGGATCGAAGGGGCGGATGCCAATAAAGCGATGTTGGAATTGGAAAAACTCCTATCAGGAGATATCGATACACCAGTTTTGGAGAAGAAGTGATGAACCTAAAAGGCATACCGGCTTCGCCCGGGGTTGCAATCGGCAAAGTCTTTATATTAGACAGGGAGACATTTCCCATTACTAAACGGCCCGTCTCCGAAGAGGAACTCCCTAAAGAGATAGCGCGTTTTGAAGATTCGCTCATTCAGACAAGACAGGAGATATTGAAGATTCAAGAGCGGATCTCCGAAGAGTTAGGAGTCAAACACGCCGAGATATTTAATGCACCTCTTTTGGTTCTTGAGGACCGTACCCTCATAGAAGAGGTTATCTCCAGATTAAAAAAGGAAAAATTGTGCGTCGAATATATATTCGACGATGTCTTGAAGAGGTATATAAATGTATTTTCCAAGACCGAAGACGAATATTTGAGGGAGCGCGTGGTCGATATCCGCGATGTCGGCAAAAGAGTATTGAGTCAATTATTGGGCAAGGAACGCGAGACGTTAGCGGATTTAAAGGAGAAGGTCATCGTGGTCGCATATGACCTATCTCCGTCCGATACCGCTTCTTTGCATAAGAAGAACGTAATTGCATTTGTAACCGATATCGGCGGCAGGACTTCACATACGGCGATTATGGCGAAGGCGCTTGAGATTCCTGCTGTGGTCGGATTGGAGGTAATAACCAAAAAAGTCACCAACAACGATACGATAATCGTCGACGGCTCGAACGGAATAGTCCTTATAAATCCCGATGAAAAAACCATTGCCAGATATGAACGAGAGAAGGTAAAGTTGGAGGAATACGACATATCTTTAGTTAAACTTCGCGACTTAGCTTGTGTTACGCCGGATGGTCGCGAAATCATGCTCGCAGCAAATATTGAGATTCCCGATGAAATCCCGTCCGTTAAATCACACGGCGCCACCGGGATCGGTTTGTATAGGACGGAGTTCTTTTATTTAAACCGTGTGGATTTGCCCAGCGAGGACGAACATTATGAGGCGTATAAATACGTAGCCGAACAGATAGCCCCGCATCCGGTTATCATAAGGACGCTCGATTTAGGAGGCGATAAATTTTTATCGCAGCTTACTATGCCGAAAGAGATGAATCCATTTTTGGGCTGGAGGGCAATAAGGTTCTGCCTGGCTCGCCCGGATATTTTTAAGACGCAGTTGAAAGCGATTCTTAGGGCTTCAGTGCATGGAAAATTAAAGGTGATGTATCCTATGATATCCGGCATTGATGAAGTTCGCGCAGCGAATAAAATTCTGGATGAAGCCAGAGAAGAGCTGAGGAAAAAGAATATCCCGTTCGATGATGATATGGAAGTCGGCGCGATGATAGAGATTCCGTCTGCCGCCTTGACGTGCGATATATTGGCGAAAGAAGTCGATTTCTTTTCCATAGGCACGAACGATTTGATACAATATGCCCTTGCCGTTGATAGGGCAAACGAGAAGATAGCATATCTTTACGAACCTACCCACCCGGCGGTCTTGAGATTGATAAAGAATATAATAGATACCGGCCATAAGGCCAATATCTGGGTCGGGATGTGCGGCGAGATGGCCGGCGAACCTATTTTTGCGCTTTTGCTTTTAGGGTTTGGATTAGATGAGTTTTCGACCAGCCCGGTGAATCTACCGCGTACGAAGCAGCTTATAAGGAGCGTTGAGTTTAAAGAAGCGCAGAAGATTGCCGAGCAGGCTTTTAGTTTTTCGAGGGGCTATGAGGTCGAGGAATTCGCAAAAGCGAAATTGAAAGAACTTATTCCGGGTATATTACCGACATGAAAGTATTAGATGATATAAAAATGATTAGAAGAACGGATAAATCCAATATGTTAGAACTGCTTTTGGAATTTCCCAATCAATGTAGGCATGCATTTAAAGTGGGGGAGGCATTTTCTATACCTAAAGCATATGGGGGGGCTGGTAACATAGTATTTGCAGGGTTGGGCGGTTCAGCGATAGGCGCGGATTTAATACGTTCGTATATAATCGGTGAAATTAAGATTCCCGTATTTGTAATCAGGGACTATTGCCTTCCGAATTTCGTCGGTAGAAATACGCTCTTCTTCGCGTGCAGTTATTCCGGTAATACGGAGGAGACGCTTTCGTCTTATAAGGAGGCAGGACAAAGGGGCGCTAAGATAATCGCGATATCATCGGGAGGAAAATTAGAGGCAGAGGCAAAAAAGGACAAAGTCCCGTTCATTTTAATCCCAAAGGGTTACCCTCCGAGAACAGCTCTTGGATATTCATTTTTTACGCCGCTTGTAATCCTATCGAAACTTGGCTTCATCCGCAATAAAGAGATGCAGATAAATGAGGCGATTTCGCATTTGTCGAACGTAAGGGACCGCGTTTTTAATCCGCATATTAAGGCAAGCAAGAATTACGCAAAACGGTTGGCCTTAGATTTAAAAGATAAATATGCTATCGTTTACTCCGCCAATAAACACATAGATGCGGTTTTGACCAGGTGGAGGGGACAGCTTGCGGAGAATTCGAAGACGCTCGCATCCTCTCATGTCTTTCCGGAGATGAATCATAATGAGATAGTAGGTTGGGCAAATCCGAAGAAGCTCTTAAATAATTTCTTCGTCATCATATTAAGGGATAAAAGCGAACATCCCCGGGTGACAAAAAGGATTGATATTACCAAATCGATGATAAAGAAGAAAACTAAAGTTTTGGAACTGCATTCCAAGGGAAAAGGCTTGCTTTCCAGGATTTTTTACTTGATATATTTGGGAGACTTCGTAAGTTTTTATCTTGCACTATTAAATAGGGTCGACCCGACGCCCGTTGACGCGGTCACCTATCTTAAAAAACGGTTGGGTAGTTTTAGATGAAAGCTTTAATTTTAGCGGCAGGATACGGCACGAGATTACATCCGTTAACCAAACAGAAGCCGAAACCCCTCTTATTGGTCGGAAAGAAGCCGATAATAGATTATTTAATCCAGAAGCTTGATAAATTAGAGGGATTAGATACTATCTACGTTGTAACGAATCAGAAATTTTATAATGCTTTTGAAAAGTGGCTCAAAGAGTTGAAGACTAAAAAGCAGGTCGCATTGATCAACGATGGAACTATGAAGCATGAAGACCGGCTCGGCGCTTTAGGAGATATCGAATTAGCGATTCGCTGGCAGGGGATATCCGATGACCTACTGATTTTGGCCGGCGATAATATATTCGGTTGGGATTTGAACGGATTCGTCGAATATGCGGTTGCCCAACCTCGGTCTTTTGCGATGGGCATATACGATTTGGAAGATAAGAGCAAAGTATCCAAGTATGGGGTGGTTGAAATCGACGATAAAAGTTGCCTTAAGAGCTTTCATGAAAAACCCGAGGAACCCATATCATCATTGATTGCCACGGGGATATATTATTTTCCTAAGGATAAATTAAAACTGGTAAAGGAATATTTGAAAGTCGGGAAAGAGACGGATGCCCCGGGTCATTTCGTCTCCTGGCTGCTAAGAAACCAGGAGGTAAGGTGCTATATATTTAAGGGCGTTTGGTACGACATCGGCGATAAGGATTCTTATAACAAGGCAAATCTGATATTTTCTACTTAAAAACAATTTTTAAAAAGGAGAGTCAAACAAAATGGGAGACAGCAATTATCTTTTTACATCCGAGTCCGTAGCGGAGGGCCACCCGGATAAGGTCTGTGACCAAATTTCAGACGGAATATTAGATGAGATTATGAGGATGGATCCTGCGGGAAGGGTAGCTTGCGAGACCTATATTACGATGGGGCTTATTATAGTCGGCGGCGAGATAACCACAAAGGGCTACGTCAACATTCATAGCTTATGCCGGGATATTTTAAAGGACATAGGCTATACGCATCCGAAGTACGGTTTCGATTACGAGACTTGCGCAATACTTAACGCGATACACCCGCAGTCGCCTGATATCGCCAGGGGCGTTAACCGCGGCGGTGCGGGGGACCAGGGAATGATGTACGGATTTGCCTGCAGAGAGACGGAGGAACTTATGCCTTTGCCGATAACGCTTGCGCATAAATTGACCAGACGGTTGGCTGAGGTCCGAAAGAATAAGATATTAGGTTATCTTGGTCCCGACGGTAAATCTCAGGTTACGGTCGAATACGCCGATGGAAAGCCCAAGAGAGTTACAAATGTGGTTATCGCCTGCCAGCATACGGACGAGGTCGTTGATTCCAACAGTAATTTTTCAGAGAAAGCCCGTCAAGAAGTTATTGAGACGGTCGTAAAGCCCGTGGTTAAAGAATATCTGACCAAGGATACAAAATTCTTTGTTAACGAGACCGGAACATTTTTAATAGGCGGCCCCCAGTCCGATACTGGAATGACCGGCAGGAAGATAATCGTTGATACCTACGGCGGATATATATCCCATGGCGGAGGGGCCTTCTCCGGAAAGGACCCGACAAAGGTAGACCGCTCGGCAGCGTATATGATGAGATATATAGCAAAAAATATCGTAGCAGCGGGCTTAGCGGATAAATGTCAGGT
>Ga0111183_1016_pt1 | contig 19706 bp, 17 predicted proteins | sample DeeMarSWOR324_28_FD_80238 | JGI IMG/M metagenome (GOLD analysis project Ga0111183, IMG submission 80238) | Omnitrophica WOR_2 bacterium SM23_29 | reverse complement strand
AACCTTCCCCACCAATTATGCCGAGCGCCTCTATGCGTTGCTTTAATATCTCGGCTACGGAGTTGGCCTGTTTTTTATTCTTTTCGGGCAGCAACACAGCAAATTCGTCTCCGCCTAACCTGCCGACCCTGTCGACCTCCGTTACGTTGGCTTCTATGATTTTTCCTATCTTCTTTATGGTCTCCTCAGCTGCTAACTCGCCAGCCGTATCGCGATATATCCTAAAATCATCTATATTAAAAACTATAAAGGAGCATGGTCGCTGATAAAGCACGGCCCGTTTTATCTCTTCTTCTAGACGACTACGAAGGAACTTCTCATTATATAGGCCGGTCAATTCATCCTTTACCGCTAACTCTTTCGCCCTCTTTATCAATACCTCATTTTCTACGGCGATTGCGGCCTGCTTAGAATATAATTTTAAAAGTTCGATATCGTCCTCTCTAAATTCATAATTGGCTGTATCGTTTCCGAAGCATAGAATACCTATGATCTTACCATGGGCAATGACGGGCGATATAATACAGCTTTTAAGTTCGAACATCTCGGAGAATGCGTCGGAATCCGTAGTTGGTTTCGAACGTCTATCAAATACCGTCGTCTTTATATCCGTAACCGCCTTGCCAAGCAATCCAACTCCTATCTTTAATTTAAGGACCTTCAAATTCTCTTTCTTTAAGTTATAATTAGCGTTCATAACCAATAAATCTTTATCCTCGACCAACATCAAAAAGGTAGTGTTCCTCTCATCCGTTTGCGCTAACTTATCGATAATGAGATTTAAAATCTCATCCACAGGCGAACCCTGGGAGATGAGATTGCCGATCTGTAGCAAACTGGATAAAACCAAAATCTTTTTGCTTATCTCCATATTGATTTCTTTCGTCCGCTCGCCATAAGATTTCAGTTCATCCATATTCTCCTTTATTCGCCGCGTGAGCAGATTCAGGGTATTTCCCAAATCGCCAATTTCATCTTCTCTTTGAACATCTATCTCGCGGGACAAATCGCCTTTCGCGATAACCTTGGCTTGAAGGGCCATATCGACTATGGGGGTTACAATATCTCTGGCAACTTTGAATCCAAGCAGCGAAAGTACGATGGTGATGACAATTACTAAGGATATGTCCCAAATAGAAGTCATGTTCGGAAAAATATAATATGTGGCGAGATAGACGCAGATGATAAGTGGGATTATTGACATCAGGATAAAAGCGACCATCAACTTATACCGAAGGCTAGCGGGAACTAACGACAGCCTCTTAAAAAAGTCTGCCATTTATATCATCTCCCTTCAATCTTTTAGTAAAAGTATACACTTATCCTAATTATGTGTCAAACATATTTATCTTACTTCTATAAAATTCCAGGGCGGCACTTCTTCTAACCCCCGTTCTCTCAACGAATAATAATCGGGTTCAATACCCGCTTCCTTGAATGCCGCCATCCAATCGTTAAAATTAAAATAATCACTCCAACCATCGAATTTACAACCTTTTTTCCACGCATTATAAATACAAATGCATAATTTCTTATCCCCGCGCGACAAAACCGCTTCGATATAACTCATCCTAGCTTCGTGAAAATTAAACTTAACCCTTGACCCAGCAGATCTCTCTTTTACATATCTCTGTCTTTTTCGTACCTCCTCTATCGAGAGCATCGCAGCACGTTCGAACGGCGTATGTGGCTTTGGAATAAAGACGGAAACAGAACAATTTATATCAGCGGGTATTCCGTCAACTTTTGTTTTAATCTCGGATATCTCCTTTGCCAAATTAGCTATCGCATCCAAATCTCTATAATCCTCGTGCGGTAGCCCAATTATAAAATATAACTTAATCCTTCGCCAGCCATTTCTAAAAGCCCGATGAGCACATTCCTTTAACGCTTCAAGGGATATATCCTTATTTATTATCTTCCTCATCTTTTCGCTTCCGACCTCTGGCGCAAATGTAAGACCTGTGCGCCTGCCGGATGTCGTATCGAACAGAAAATTTTTAATCAAATCTTCGGCTCTAAGGGAGGGCAACGAGATACCAACGCCCTTACCCTTAAAGAGAACTCCTAACGAAGAGGAGATCTCTTTAATTCGAGAATGGTCGCCAGAAGAAAGCGAAATCAACGAGATGTCATCATATCCGGTATTTTCATAAGCCTTTCTTGCAAGGGATACGAGTTTTTCGACAGAACGTTCTCTAATAGGTCGATAGATTATTCCTGCTTGACAAAACTTACATTTTCCACGACAACCGCGCATGATCTCCAGTTGTATCCTGTCGTGGACTATTTCAACGTAGGGTACTATAGGTTTAATCGGATAAGGCGCTTCATCTAACTTTAAAACCGTTCGTTTCTTGACGCGCGACAAAAAAGATGGAACATAGACCCCCTCTATATTAGCGAGTTGTTGCAATAGCGCTATTCTTCCCTCGCCATTTTTTCTGTTTTTTACAAAGGCATCGACTATCTCTAAAATTACTTCCTCACCATCTCCTATCGCAAAACAATCGAAGAAATCTGCCATCGGCTCCGGATTAAATGCGCAGGGTCCACCGCCAATAATTAATGGATGTGACTCATTGCGTTCTCTCGTAAATGCCGGTATTCCCGCAAGGTCAAGCATATTTAATACATTCGTATAACTCAATTCGTATTGAAGCGAAAATCCGACGATGTCAAATTCTTTAAGCGGCCTCTTGGTCTCCAAAGTAAATAAGGGAATGTTCTTATCTCTCATTATATTTTCGAGATCGTGCCACGGCGCAAAGGCACGCTCACAAGCTACGTCTTTCCTTTCGTTCAAAACAGAATATAGGATCTTTAAACCCAGATGGCTCATGCCAACATCGTATACATCAGGAAAACAGAGTGCCACCTTGCACTTAACGTCGGCATTATCCTTCACGACGCTATTTATCTCTCCCCCTAAGTATCTGGCGGGTTTGTTTACCTTTAATAAAATATCTTCGGCTAGCATTAAAAGACCTTTCGCCTGTATTTTATATTTTCCAAAATACCAACGCAGATAAAAGACGTTATCAAAAAAGAGCCGCCATAAGTCAAAAAAGGCAACGGAATACCAACTACCGGCATAAGTCCGCATACCATTCCAATATTTACTATTATATGGACTGCAAATATAGTCACTATTCCATATGCGAGGGATCTACCGTGGATGTCGCTTGTCGCCTCAGCGATTAATATCCCCTTCTTTAAAAATCTGTGATAAAGCGCTAGGAGCAAAGCACATCCGATGAAACCCCACTCCTCTCCTACGACGGAAAAGATAAAATCCGTATGGCGTTCCGGTAGAAAATTCAATTGACTTTGCGTTCCGCTCAACCAGCCCTTTCCAATTAAACCGCCGGAACCTATCGCTATCTTCGATTGAATAATAGTGTATCCCGCGCCTAAAGGGTCTAAGTTAGGATTTAAAAAAACTAAAAGCCTTGCCTTCTGGTAATCTTTCAAGAATAACAATAGAAAGGGAATGCAAATAAGCCCCGCTGCCAGCAGCCATAAAATATGTCTTAATTTTGCGCCGGATATAAAGAGCATAACAAGCAAAATAGGAATAAAAATTAAAGTCGTCCCCAAGTCAGGTTCTTTAAATATTAACGCCATGGGAATTGCTGTCATGAATAACGGAATGATAAGGTACTTTGCTTTAACTATATCACCTTTGACGTCGCCTAAATATTTGGCAAGCGCTAACGCGAACGTAATCTTAGCGAACTCGGAAGGCTGAAAGGCAAAGGAGCCAAATTCAAGCCACCTTTTTGCTCCATATCTTACATCGCCAACGATCAAAACCAAAAGTAAAAGTAAGATATTCAAAACGAAAATATGGTACCCGAAATCTATAAGTCTCTGATAGCCAATTTTAAAAAATACAAAAGCGAAGGCTACACCCAATATAGCCCAGTTAAGTTGTCTTATCGGTAGATTCGGAACAAATTTTTGATACGATGCGCTGTAGAGAAAAAAAAGTCCCATTATCGTAATGACGACTACGATCGATATAAGGACATAATCGAATTCGCCTTTTAATTTCAAGTGAGGTTTCATTTTAACTTCCCTTTAAAATCTCAGTGTTGTCCCTGATAAACTCCAAGATCCTTTTCGATAAATCCGCGGCACTTAATCCACCTTTTCCGCCGTGTTCAACCAATACGACGAAAGCAATCTTTGGATTGTCCGCAGGCGCATAACCCAAAAACCAGGCATGAGGTTCGCCTTGCGGATTCTGAGCCGTTCCAGTTTTAGCCGCGATCTTAAGGCCTTCGACTCTGGCCCTCTGTCCCGTGCCGGTTTCCGAATCCACAATCTGTATTAATGCTTCCTTTATTATCCTAACGTTATCTTTGGATATATGTAATGTCTTCGGTTTAGGCGCAATAATTCCTGAATCGCCTATCTTTTTAATAAGATGCGGCCGGGGGATATTTCCTTCTGTCGCAAAAATTGAAATGACCTGTGCCATCTGTAAAGGCGTAACCAAAAGATATCCTTGTCCAATCGAATAGTTAACGGTCTCACCATCATACCAATTCTCGCCTTTGGCTGTCTTCTTCCACCAAACTGTCGGAACAAAACCTTTGCCTTCGTTGGGTAAGTCTATCCTGGTGGACTTCCCCAAGCCAAATTTGTATGCATATTCGGCTAAAACGTCAGGGCCTAATTTCCGGCCCAAATTATAAAAATAGATGTTACAAGAATGTATGAGACCCTCGCGTAAATTTTGTAGTCCATGCCCACCTTTTTTCCAACAGTCGAATTCGATATTGCCCACCATATATTTTCCAACACAATTAAACGAAGAATGTTCGGTGATCTTTTTAGTCTCAAGGCCCGCTAAGGCGACTATGATTTTAAATAGCGAACCTGGTGGATACTGCCCATTTATTGCGCGATTAATCATCGGATGTGCTCTCGACCTCAAAAGAGCTGTGGCTGTCCTGCTCTCGTTCGGGTCTATAAAAACATTCGGATCAAACGAAGGACCTGACGCCATCGCTAAAATATCTCCGTTATTTGGATCCATCACAACCACCGCACCCTTTAAGTCGGCCAGAAATTCAGAAACGCAGGACTGTAACCTTGCGTCCACGGTCAATGTGATATCCCTTCCCTTCTTCGGAATTTTAGTCCCCAATGTCCTTACAAGTCTGCCAACCGCATCGACTTCGAGCTGCATACCACCGTCTTCTCCCTTCAAATATCTATCGTAGACGCGTTCGACGCCTGAGCGACCAACCAAATCCCTCATCGTATAACCATAATCTCTAAGACGTCCTAATTCCTCTTTATTAATCAAACTTAAATATCCGATGATATGCGAAGCGCTCTCATTATAAATGTACCATCTTAAAGCCCTGGATTGGACCAAAATGCCGGGGATATCCTGCTTTATCTCCTCTAAAATAAATGCCGTCTCCCTATTTATATCCCTCGCTATCGTAATGGGGGCGAATGGCGCTTGATATTCTTTCTCCAGCGTCATCTTTATGTCTTCCTTTGAAACTCCGATTACCTTGGCTACGCGAGAAAAAGTTTTATCCTCATCTTCTATTTCCTGCGGCAAGACTATTACATCAAACGAAAGCCGATTGTCTACGAGAGGCAACCCATTTCTATCGTAGATAGTTCCGCGCAACCCCTCCAGCGGAACCAACCTAATATGATTCTTCTGGGATAGGACATGATATGTCGGCCATCTTATTATCTGCAAATAAAAGATTGTGAAGAAGAGGATGATAAAAGCGATGGAAATTATCGTCGAATAAATTTTGCTTCTCATAACTTACCTTATTCAGGGCGCCCTGCCTCGAAAGCCCTCTTCCTAAATATTATCTCTTTATATTCTATTTCTCCCCGTGGCAGCAGAAATTCAAGAACGATGAATATGAAGGGTGCTAAAATTGAAGTGTATATCGCTGTCGGAATGGAAATAAAAAATAGCGCTTTGTGATATGGCAGACCGCGCGAGGAAATGAGGAGGCTATAAATGGCGGTTAAATACATGACCGATATAAATGACAAAATCGCTTTCGCTAATGGTAATTCCTTGTATACCGCCTCCTTAAAAAGGCCCGCTAAAAAGCCTATCGAAGCATAAATTATCAATATCAATGGGTGCATTCCTGAAAATGCCATTTTCAAAATTCCGCCTATCAAACCACAAACCGCCCCTACTTCCTTCGTCGAATAAAGCCCGAGATATAAAACGCCGAGCACCAAAAGTTCAGGCCCTACCCCAAACAATTTAATGTAACTGCAACTTGCGGATTCAAGTATTGAAATAGAAATCAGGGCTGCGAAAATGGACGGCCACCTCACTCTATTGCTATTACCTCCTCTATCATCATCGGACTTGTTGCGGGTTCAACCAGCGCAAATTGATATAATCCATTCGGTTCTGTCTTTACGTCCAAAACAATGCCGATTAAAATACCCTTAGGATAAATCCCGCTTATGCCAGATGAAACGACCAGATCATCAACCTTTATATCGGCATCTTTCGGAATGAATTTCATAATACACCGCCCCCGTGCAATCCCGTAAATTAAACCGCCTTGCCTGCTTCGTTCTGAAATTGCCGCGATTCTCATCTCGGGGTCGGTAATCAACGAAACTCTGGCGGTCGACTTCCCTAGGCCTGTAATTTTTCCTATTAGCGCGCCGTTGGCGAGAATCGCCATATCTTCGTGCAACCCGTCGCTTAAGCCCTTATCGATGGTTAAGCCTTCGCTCCAATTTGAAGAAACTCTGCCTATTACCCTGCAGACAATCGGACGAGACGAAAATCTATCCTTTAGGGCGAGGATTTCTCTTAGTCTCTTATTCTCCGCTAACGCTTCGTTTAAAGTGGCAAGTTTAGACCTAATTTCGGTTGTTTCGCGCTGCAGCCTTAAGTTCTCATTTGCTATGCTCTTAAAGTGCAGAAGTTCATAACCGGTCTTGAAGACAGCGGAAACTATTTTGGTAGGAATTTTAAGTAAGGAATATAGCCCTAGGGTTGCTCTATTTGAAGCGGACTCGAATGCAATAAAAGTAATAATAATTAAAGTGATTACAATGACGAGGAATAATGGCTTGCTCTGAATTTTTTTCACATCGAATATTAAGATTCGGGGAGCGTCGCACCAGAAGTTACGGTTACTTTCTTTAGATATCTTATCTCGCTTAAGACCTTTCCCGTGCCCAATGCTACGGCGGTTATCGGGTCATCGGCGATATGAACTGGAAGGCCGGTCTGTTCTGATAGAAGCTTATCAAGTCCTCTTAACAATGCGCCGCCACCGGCTAATACCAGTCCTCGCTCTATCAAATCAGCTGATAATTCTGGAGGAGTCCTCTCAAGGGTAATTCTCACCGCTTCAACTATTGCGGCGATCGGTTCAGCAAGCGCCTCTCTTACTTCCTCTGAAGATATGGTAACCGTCTTGGGTAGTCCCGCGACCAAATCTCGACCGCGCACTTCCAGCGTCAACTCCTCCTCCAAAGGATAAGCGGAGCCGATCTTTATTTTTATCTCCTCCGCCGTGCGCTCTCCGATCATCAGGTTATATGTCTTCTTAAGATGTTGAATTATCGCATCATCCATTTCGTCTCCGCCGATACGTATGGATTTAGAAAATACTATATCGGACAACGAAACGACCGCCATCTCAGTCGTGCCACCGCCTATGTCGATTATCATATTTCCTGCTGGCTCCTGAATCGGAAGTCCCACCCCGATAGCAGCGGCTATTGGTTCTTCGACCAGATATACTTCTCGTGCGCCTGCGCGTTCAGCCGAATCTTTAACAGCTCGCTTCTCAACCTCGGTGATCCCCGAAGGAATCGCAATGACCATTCGAGGCCTGACTAAAACTCTTCTATTGTGAACCTTTTTAATGAAATAACGAAGCATCGATTCCGTTATTTCAAAATCGGCGATTACGCCGTCCTTCATCGGCCTGATAGCGACGATAGAGCCGGGGGTTCTCCCAAGCATCCGCTTTGCCTCTTCGCCGACAGCCAACACATTATTTGTCCCCTTCTGGATTGCGACCACCGAAGGCTCGCAAAGGACGATGCCCTCATTTTTGACATAGACCAGAGTGCTCGCGGTCCCCAAATCGATGCCCATATCATTAGAAAATAATCCGGAAATATAATTAATAACTTTCGTTATGACATCGAACGCCTTATCCATTATCAGCCCTCCTGATATCCTAAAAGTCTAACAAAACCCCACTTAAAAGTCAACGGTAAATATTCTACATTCTTTGAAATTTAATGTCCCGCGCAGAGCCGGTTATGACGCAGCCACATTTTAAACTTAAGCGAGTAATAAGTAGGCCAAGCGGGACTTAAATTTCAAAGTATAAAGAATATTTATTTTAAAAGCGATTGAAGATCTTTAGTAAAATCTGGATATGATTTTGCAACGCAGTCGATATCATCGATTGTAGTTTCGCTTTGTGCGGCAAGCCCGGCGATAGCCATTGACATCGCCGTCCTGTGATCTCCAAAACTTCTTACCATCTCGCCCTTTAAAAATTTAGAGCCTTCGATGATAATGCGGTCGCCTTCGACGGAGCACATCGCGTCCATATTATTAAGGTTTGTAACCATGGAATTTACCCTGTCGGTCTCTTTAACCTTAAGTTCTTCTACGCCTTTTATTATAGTCATCCCATTGGCATATGCCGCCGCAACCATAATTATGGGCAATTCATCTATTGCGCGCGGTATCAAATCGCCTTCTATCGTCACGCCGTGTAAGTCGCTACTCTCAACGCAGATATCCCCGAGGAGCTCCGAGGCAACCTCTTTTATATTCTCAATTTTTATCTTCGCTCCCATCATATTTAAAATATCCATTATTCCGGTTCTCGTCGGATTTATCCCGACAGATTTTAGGACTATAGACGAGCCCTTTAAAATCGATGCGCCAACGATAAAAAAAGCAGCGCTGGAAATATCGCCGGGGATATCTATCTGTTGACCTTCAAGCTTAGCTCCGCCTCCTACTGAAACTTTAAGGCCATCGACGGAGATTTTTGCGCCGTATGCCTTCAACATTAACTCTGTGTGGTCCCTCGACTTGGATGGCTCGGTAACAGACGTAGTGCCGTCGGCGTAAAGCCCTGCTAAAAGGATGGCAGACTTAACCTGAGCGCTGGCCACCTTAGAGACGTAATCTATCGCCCTCAATTTTCCGCCCTGAATTGTAATCGGTGCATAATTGGCGTCATCCTTACCTACTATTATTGCGCCCATCGCGCTTAATGGTTCGGTAACGCGCCTCATCGGCCTTCTAGAGAGCGATTCCTCCGCCGTTAAAATTACCTGGAAATTTTGTCCCGCTAATATGCCCATCAAGATGCGCATCGTCGTTCCGGAATTTCCCATACTTAAATATAGCTCGGGCTTGCTTAAACCAGAGAGGCCTTGACCGTTTATGATAACCTCGTTTTTGGCATGTTCTATTTTTATTCCCATCGAGCAAAATGCAGCGATTGTAATATCCGTGTCGTCTGAGTATAAAAAATTTCTGATTCTGCTGGTTCCATCCGCGACAGAACTTAGCATTATCGCTCTGTGAGAAATGGACTTATCGCCGGGTAAGGTAATTGAACCGGATAATCTCTTGGCAGGTGAAATTTTAAATTCCAAATTACAAGACTTTCGCTAAATCGCCTTCTCTAATCGCCTCACTATCAGGCAGGATATTCGCTGCGGACATCGTCTCGTAAACCTTTTCGACTTCCGCTCTGCCTATTAAATCGCCGTCTCTATATATGCCGAAGATCGTGCCCCGAATTATCCCTTTATTGTTTCCTAATGATACGACTACAAAATTGAACTCTTTATTTACAACCAAAATTTTTCCCTCTTGGCCTTTTCCGGGTTTTACCACTATCTTCTCCAATTCAACTTCTTTCTTCGGCTGTAATTCTTGAATCTGCTTTGCGAGGGATTCGTTTTGCGCCTTGATGCTGTTCAGCTGGTCTTGTAAAGAAACATATTCTTTCTTTATCTTGTCAAATTGTTCCTGAACGGCGAGCTTCTCTTTCCTCTCATTCTCAAAACTGGTTCTTAAGCTTTCTACTTCGCGCATCCTCTCATCCAGTTCGGATAACGCATCCTCCTTCGCCCTTCGCTCCTCGGCAAGTTGTGCGGCTAATGTTTCGGCTTGGCTTTGCAAACTTGTAAATTGCCCTTTAAAGCTGCCTAACTGGGATTCCAAATCAGCCCGTATCCTTTTCTGTTCTTCCAATTCATTTTGAATCGATTCCTTGGCCTGTATAGCCTCTTGAAGCTCCCCTTCTGACTTGAGTCGAGCTTTGCTCTCCTGTTGTCTTCCGAGGAATTGCTGGATTGCGACTAATAAAAATACTATACATAATAATGACAATAATATCAAAGGCAGTCGCAGCGATTTCATTTAATTCCCCCTTTCTTAGTCCTTTTTAAATTTTTATATTATGATTGAATTTAGTATATTAAAAAAACTGCGAAAATGCAAGAAAAAAATTGACTCATAACACCGGCACCCGTGCAGTATCGATGAAATCAAAAAAATAGACAAGATTAAAATAACAGGAACTACCTTCTTCATCTTTTCCATCTTTAACTAATCAAACCTTTGATATCCCCGGGCAATTCCGTCCTGAATTCCAAAACTTGACCTGTGCGAGGATGACGAAAGCCTAAGACGTAAGAGTGTAAAGCCACCCTATAAAACTCGTCTTTCGCTCCATATTTTTTGTCCCCTAAGATAGGGTGGCCTAAATACGCCATATGGACTCTGATCTGATGGGTCCTGCCTGTCTTTAAATTCAACTCCAACATCGTAAAGTCTTTAAATCTTTTAAGGACTTTATATTCGGTGACCGCTTTTTTTGACAAACCATATCTTACAGCCATCTTTTGGCGCAGCCGCGGATGTCTGCCTATCGGCAAATCTACTACGCCTTCATCCAATTCAACATTGCCTTTCACTAATGCGATGTATCTCTTTTTTATTGTCCGCTCCTTAAACTGTTTCGCAAGTTCCATATGACTGTAGTTATTCTTCGCGATAACCATAACGCCGGAGGTACCTTTATCTAACCTATGGACTATTCCGGGCCGTGCCTCGCTTATTATAGATAGGCTTTTGCAATGATGAAGAAGTGCGTTCACCAACGTCCCTGACGCAATCCCTGGTCCCGGATGAGTGGCAATCCCCGGCGGCTTATCGACCACTATTATATCGGCGTCCTCATAAATTATGTTAAGCGGAATGTCCTCTGGCTTTAAATCCAGCGGTTGCTCTTCTAGTAACACCTCTATTTTCTCGCCGGGCCTAATCTTATGGTGAACTTTGACTTTAATGCCGTTAACTAAAATTTTTCCGTTATCTATCAATTTTTTGACATGAGAACGGGAGATGGACTTAGGAAAGGTATTGACGAGATACTGGTCGAGGCGAATTAAGGGTTCGCGTTCATTTACCTCGAAGGTAAATTTTTCCATACTATAATAGTCGTCAATAAAACTACTATTGATATAATTTGAGATACTGTGAGCCCGACTAGAACCTGAGGGACATCCCCCCTCAAAAACTCATTGAAGAATCTAAAAATCGAATACGATATCAAATACAAAAATATCGTTTTTCCGTCTCCGGGCATTCGTCCCTTTAAAATTAAAAAAATTAAAAACATAGCTGCCGATTCGTAAAGTTGCGTCGGGTGAACCGAACCTAAAGCCGGATCGAAAGTCACGCCAAGCGGAAGCGAAGTAGGTTTACCATAGCAACAGCCGTTTAAGAAACACCCTATCCTGCCTATTGCCTGGCCTAAAGCCACGTACGGTATTATTAAATCGCCGGTCTTTAAAATGGGCAACTTCTTCGCCTTAAGAAACCATATGGCGAGGAAAATCGCCAAGATAAAGCCGCCGTACCAGACTAGTCCTCCTCTCCAAATCATAATAATCTCAAGGGGATTTTCTTTATAATACCCTAAATTAAGAAAAACATATAATAGACGAGCTCCCAAAATCCCTGAGGTTATAAGATATATCGCCAGATCTAAAATTATATTTCCATCAATTCCTGCTGTAATCGCGCGTCTCTTCGCTAGGAATGTGGCAACTAAGAAAGCTATGGCGAGCATCACTCCATAAGAATGAATTGAGATCGGACCTATCTTGAACAGGATTGGATACATTTTTGCTATCGCCTTACAGCAGAGATATCTTCTTGCCTCTAATAAGTAATAAAAACAATAAAAATGCCCCGATTGAAATGCAGGAGTCTGCTACGTTAAATACCGGCCAGACTCTAAAGTCCAGAAAATCGACCACATAGCCAAATCGAATTCTATCGATCAAATTTCCTATTGCGCCTCCCAAAATCAACGCCAAAGATAGATAGGAACCCGCCTTTCTCTTAGATAAAGAAAAAATAATGAATATTATCGCTATAATTGAAACTGCGATAAAGAAGGTGGTTTGATTCTTAAATAGGCCGAAGGCTGCGCCGGTATTTTGAATCAATGTCAGATGGAAGATTTTTTTTATTATCGAATAGGACTCGCCGTATCTTAGGTTGGCTAAAGCTATCGCTTTAGTGATTTGATCGATTATTACTACTGCACCAGCAATTAAAAAAGGCCGCATTAAATTATCTTCTTTTGGGGCTCCTCCTTTGACTGACATTCGACGCAGAGGTTAGCATACGGAATAGCTAAAAGTCTGCTCTTCGAAATCGGCTTTTCGCATTTTATGCATTTTCCATACGTCTTATCACCGATATGCTTGAGCGCCTCATCGACGGCGTAAAGTATTTTCTGCTGGACATTCGTCGCTATCCCTAAAGAAAATTCCCTATCGAAGCTATCGGTCGCAACATCTGCCATATGAAAAGTATACGCCGACAAATCGCCGGAGGCATCCCGCTGTGATTTACTCAGCGTGTTCTTCTCGACATTTTGAATCTCGCTTAAAATTTCCTTTTTCTTTTTGAGCAATATCTTCTTAAACCGCTCCAAGTCTTTCTTCGTCATCTTCATATGAAGTATTCTCTCCCTTCATTTTTTTCTTAATGTTCCTGCGCATCGCGAGCATAAATTCGGATGTGATGGCTCGTCTCCCACGCTCTTAGAATAAACCCAACAACGTTCGCATTTATTGCCACCTGCCTTATCTACATAAATACCTATATCCTCAATTTCCAAGAGACCCTGTCTATCTTTCGGAAACTCCGTAACGTTCTCCAATTTGAAATCGGAGACTATAAATATGGATGCCAAATCGTTGGCGTATCCTTTCAAAAAATTATATCTATCGGAATTTTTTATATATAAAGTAACTGCGGCCTCCATGGAATCCCCGATTAAGTTATTCATCCTCTTATCTTCGATCGCCTTCATCACGTAAGGACGCAATACCAGAATTTCCTCCCATCTCTTTTCCAAATCTTTATCGATATAACTTTCGCCGCCCTGCGGCCACGCCGCCGTATGAACGCTACTGCCCCTTTCTACTGACGGCAGCTTCGACCAAATTTCCTCAGCAGTGAAAGCAGCGATCGGAGCCAGCGATTTCGCTAATATTAAGATTACATCATAAATCGCCGTCTGACAAGACCTGCGCTCTTTTGAACTTGGCGGATAAGTATACAACCTATCCTTCAAAACGTCAAGATAAAAACTTGATAACTCAACGGTGCAAAAATTATAAACGGAACGAAAGACCTTATGAAATTCGAAATCGTCGTAATACTTAGTTACTTCATTTAGCAACGCCTTCGATTTCGACGTCACCCATCTGTCAATTTCCAAAAGTTCCTCATATGCGATCCTATCCTTCCCGGGATCGAAATCATATAAATTTCCGATTATGAACCTGCAGGTATTTCTAATCTTTCGATATGCCTCAGATATGCGTTCGAGGATCTCCTTAGAAATTCTTACGTCTTCATAATAATCGCAAGATGCGACCCACAGCCTCAAGACGTCTGCTCCGTAAGATGCTATTATATCTTGCGGAGAGATAACATTCCCCAATGATTTCGACATCTTCCTTCCTTCTCCGTCTACGACAAAACCATGGGTCAAAACATTTTTAAATGGCGCGTGACCATCGATCGGCATAGAAGTCAAAATTGCGCTCTGAAACCAACCGCGGTGCTGGTCGCTTCCTTCAAGGTATAAATCGGAGGGAAATCCTAACTCAGCCCTTTTTTTGAGCACTGCTTGATGGCTCACCCCCGAATCAAACCAGACGTCGAGTATGTCTTCTTCCTTTTTGAATCTGTATCCTTTACATTTCGGGCAGCTATAATTTCTCGGCAACAGCTCCTCTGCTTTCTTGATAAACCAGACGTTTGAGCCATCCTTTTCCATTAAATCCGCAACGTGATTTACCAATTTTGAATCCAATATCGGCGTTTTGCAATCTTCGCAATAGAAGGCGATAATAGGAACCCCCCAATACCTCTGACGAGAAAGGCACCAATCCGGTCGGTTAATAATCATCGCGGATATCCTCTTTTCGCCCTCTTGAGGGATCCATTTTACGCCTTTTACCATCTTTAGCGTCCTTTTTCTTAACTCCTTATGGTCCACGTTCATAAACCATTGAACCGTCGCCCTGAATATAACCGGTTCCTTACATCTCCAGCAATGAGGATATGAGTGCGTGATTTCGCTCGAATATAGAAGAAGGCCGTCTTTCTTTAATCTCTCGATAATAGCATCGTTGGCCTTGAAGACATTCGACCCGGAAAACTCGCCTGCTGTCTTATCGAACCTTCCCTTTTCATCGACCGGCATAATAGTTTGCAATCCATATTTAAGTCCCGTCAAAAAATCCTCTTGGCCATGCCCGGGCGCTGTGTGAACGCATCCCGTCCCTTCCTCATTAGATACGTAATCGGCCAAAAGGATTTTGCCTTCGCGTTCAAGAAAAGGATGAACGTAATTTATTCCCTCCAAATCCTTGCCTTTAAGGGTAGTTATCAACTCATAATCCTTAAGATTTAAAATTTCTTTTATGCTCTTGAGCAGATCTTTTGCCAAATAAAATTCGTCGTCACCGACTTTTATGCAAACATAATCCAACTCCGGATGGACCGCTATAGCTACATTGGAAACCAATGTCCAAGGAGTAGTTGTCCAAATCAACAAAAACGACTTGTCGTTCTTTATGTTCGCATCCTTAATTTTAAACTTCACGTAAATCGACGGGGAGTCGTGGTCCTCGTATTCAACCTCTGCCTCCGCAAGTGCGGTTTCGCATTTAATGCACCAATTAACGGGTTTTTGGCCCTTATAGATGTATCCCGCCTCAACCAATTTTGCAAATGCGCGCACGACTTCGGCAACATACTCGGGTCTTAAAGTTAGATATGAATCTTTCCAATCGCCGAATACGCCGAGCCTTTTGAACTGCTCCTTCTGAACCTCAACATATTTCAAAGCATAATCTGCCGCTTTCTTTCTGAATTCGAGCTGTTTTATCTGGGATTTCGAAATTCCCAGTTCTTTGAACAGTTGATGTTCGACGGGTAAGCCGTGGCAATCCCAGCCCGGCACATAAGGCGCATCGTATCCCCGCATCGTTTTGTATTTGACGATGATGTCTTTCAAAGTTTTATTCAAAGCATGCCCGATATGGATATCGCCGTTTGCATACGGCGGACCATCGTGCAAAATATACTTTGGCCTTCCGGAAGATTTTTTCCGAATAAGGCGATATATATCCACCTCCTCCCAAAATTTTAAAACTTCGGGTTCCCTTTTCGGAAGGTCCGCCTTCATTGGAAAATCCGTCTTGGGTAAATTTAACGTATCCTTATAATTCATATTCTCTCGATTAATTTATGAATAAGCCTTGTGAGTTTTGGCTCCGCTTCATTAGCGATTTTAATAATCTCTTCTATATTAGCGGGCTTGAGCGCATCGGGTAGGCAAACATCGGTGATGCAGCTTATGCCGAACACCTTAAGTCCCGCGTGTCTGGCTACTATTACTTCCGGAACGGTCGACATCCCTACCGCATCCGCTCCAATCGCATGTAAAAATCTATACTCCGCCCTCGTCTCTAAGTTCGGGCCGGTTACGCCGATATAAACTCCTTTATGTAGCTTTATCCTCTCTTCAAGCGCAACCTTTTGAGCTAAGTCTATTAATTTTAAATCGTAAGGGTCGCACATATCCGGGAATCTCGGGCCCAGAGTATCGTCGTTCAGCCCGATCAATGGATTTACGCCCATTAAATTTATGTGGTCTACTATGGCCATCAAATCTCCCGCCTTAAACACGGGGTTCATGCCTCCCGCGGCGTTTGAGACTATCAAGACCTTAGCGCCCAGTGCCTTAACGACCCTGACCGGATAAGTTACCTCCTCTAAGGAATAGCCCTCGTAATAATGGAACCTGCCTTCCAATGCAACGACTTTTTTATTTCCTATTCTGCCAAAGACCAATTCGCCTTTGTGGCCGATTGCGGTCGACACAGGAAAATGGGGTATGTTAGAATATGAGATCTTTTTGCGTGAGGTAATTCTTTCGGCTAATTTTCCTAAACCTGTCCCCAATATGATCGCGATTTGCGGCGAAGCCTTAAACTCAAGTTTAATAAATTCTACCGTTTCGTTTAATCTCCTTTTTAAATCTTCCATCCTTTTCAATCCTCCTTAAAACTTTAATCTCATACCTAATCCGACCAAGCTTGGAACCAGAAACAAACTCAAAAAATATAAAATTAAAAATGCCACGATAGGTGAAATATCGAAGGGACCGAGCGGAGGGACGACTCTCCTAATAGGCGTTAAAATGGGGTCCGTAGCCCTGTAAAGAAATTGGACGATCGGATTAAACGGATCGGGATTTACCCAGCTTATAAGTGCGCGGATTAAAATAAGCCAGTAAAGTATCGTAATTAATATTTCGGCAAGACGAGCAAAAGCAATCAAAAAATTTCCGACTATGAACATCACGCTTCTCCTTTCGATAATTCCTTCGACCGCTTAACGGCCGCACGAACAGCATTAGCAATTATACCTTTTGTTCTTTTCCTTTCAAATATCTTTATCGCTGCTTCGGTCGTACCGCCCTTCGATGTCACGCGCTGGCGAAGTAACTCCGGCATCTCTTTCGATGCAACAAGCAGTTTAGCGCTTCCTAAAGCTGTCTTTGCAACTAACTTCTTTAAGACATCTACCCTCAATCCCAAATCCTCTCCGGCCTCTATTAAAGCTTCCATTAAATAGAAGAAATATGCCGGGCCGCTGCCAGAAATGGCGGTTACCAGATCGAAATACTTTTCATTCAACTCCACACAATCCCCAACGCTATGAAATATCTTTTTAGTAAATTGCAAATCGCCCTTTGTGGCAAATCTGCCCTTACAAATAGCCGAGATGCCTTCGCCGACTAAAGCGGGAGTATTCGGCATAACCCTTACAACGCGCGCAGATGCCCCCAGTTTTTTTTCGATGCTTCGGGTCTTTATTCCAGCCGCAATAGAGACATAAAGCTTTCCCTTTGCAAAAATTGAGACATCTCTTAAAACCGCATCCATATCTTTTGGTTTAACCGCGATAATTATTGCATCGGAAAGTTCGCAAAGCTCTTCTATGGATTTGGTTATCAATATATCAAATCGTCTCTTGACATCCCGACATCTCTTTATATCCACATCAAAACCGAACGTTCGATTTCTCTTGACCGTGCCGCTTCCTATTAGACCGTTTAATAGCGCACAGCCCATATTGCCTAATCCGATTATGCCGACCAACTTATCTTTCAAATATCGCACGGCCTATCCTCACCATATTTGCGCCTTCTTCAATCGCCACTTCAAAATCCTGGGTCATGCCCATCGATAGCCATTGCATTCTAACATTTTCAATTTTCTTCGCGGCTATCGCCTCTGCTAGTTCTCTTAATTTTCTAAAATACGGCCTTGATTCCTCTGGGGTATCGACTATCGGCGCCATCGTCATTAAACCCGTTATCTTCAAATTTGGCAGCACGGACATCTCTTCGACTAAATCCGGTGCCTCTTCAGGCACGATGCCGTACTTCGTCGCCTCCCGAGAGGTCTTAACCTCTACCAATACTTCCTTTGCAATTCCCAATTTGACTGCTCGCCTCGATATCTGGTGTGCCAATCTAAACGAATCTACCGAATGTATCAAATCAAAGATACCAACCGCCTCTTTTGCCTTATTTGTCTGAAGGTGACCTATGAAATGCCATTTGACCCTTTTCCCAATCGCATTAAATTTCTTAACCGTATCCTGAATATAATTTTCCCCTATATCCGTAACGCCGGCCGAGAGGGCTTCTTCAATCTGAGGTACCCCAACTTCTTTGGTAACGCAAACTAAAATTATATCATCTATGTCTCTGCCGACCTGCCCGGCTGCTTTGTTAATCCTATCTTTCACGCGCTTTAAATTCTCATTAATCATATCGTTGAAACGAGCGCTTAAACGCCGAAGACTAAAAATAGTCGTTAAATATATCTTTCGCCCTGTTGAACAATTTTCCGATCGGACTGCTTCCAAAAACGTTCCGCTTAACTTTTCTTTTCAGTCCCTCTCGGCTCCAATGCTTCAAAAGTCCAAGGCAAACAATATAGGCAGTATTATTGATGATATCCGCGTCGCCTAAAAATCCCTTCGCAAAGCCCATCCTAACGGGCATATTCAAAGACACTTCTAACATCTCTAAAAACCCGCTTAAATTAGTAAGCTCGCCCGTTACGACGCAACCGGAGGCGATTTCTTTTGCAAAAGGCATATTTTTTATGCTCTTTCTGATATCGAAGATAAATTCTTTCACCTTTGGTTCAATTGCATTAAATATCGCGGCCTTCGACATCGAACGTTGAACGCCGCCAACTCTTAAGATGATCTTCTCGCCCTCGGTAACGCTGGCTCTATCCAAATTGGCATTTCGCTCGATTATATCTTCGGCGTATTCGTGGGGTATCCTAAAATTAAATGAAATCGCGTCAACAAAATCGCCTCTGCCCATTGCCAATACCTCAACAGATTTTATCTCGCCGGCGTTATATACAACAATATGCGTTGAGGAATATGAAATGTAAATCAAGACAACGCCCAAATCCTTCTCAAGTTCCTCCAGGGCCGCCCCTCCGGCTGCAATTCCCGATAAGACGATATCTTCTATCCCGAATCCAGCTGTGTTAATTGCCTTGGATATGTTCTGTATATTAGATATAAGCCCAGCGACGATTTGCATATCGACCTCAAGCCGCGTCCCATACATTCCTGTTGGGTCCTTTATGCTATCCTGCCCATCTAAAATAAATCCTCGGATAATGGGAGATATTATCTGTCTATCGAACGGGAGCGCAATCGTCTTTGCGGCTTGAATTACGCGCTCGATGTCCCGTTTGGTTACCTCATTTTCCTTATCGGAAATAGTTGCGTTTCCTCTCGCATTATAACTTCGTATATTCGGCCCATCGCAATTTGCAATTAACGAAACGACCTTTGTGCGCGCAGCCGACTCTGCCTTCTCGACCGCATTGGTAATCGAGTAAGCAACTTCGCTTAAGTTAGAGATGACACCTTTCTCTATCCCTTTGGCTTTAGAAGTCCCCGTCCCCCGGACGTGCACGGTGCCCTTTTCATCTATCGAACCGATCGCACAAGTGATTTGGTTTGTTTTTATATTCAGACC
>Ga0111183_1015_pt1 | contig 20623 bp, 12 predicted proteins | sample DeeMarSWOR324_28_FD_80238 | JGI IMG/M metagenome (GOLD analysis project Ga0111183, IMG submission 80238) | Omnitrophica WOR_2 bacterium SM23_29 | reverse complement strand
TCCCTGCGCCATTAAAATTGTGCCGTCGTTTAACTCTATTGTACCCCGGCTATACTGATAATTCATTTTGCGTCTGTCTTCGCCTTCGTTAAATTTAGCCAAAGCAAGCCAATGGAAATATAAATTGCAGGGGTCTATAAAACTATCCCATTCCCATGGCATAGCATTTCCTGCTGATGGGGTCATATACTGTGCCCAAATCCCGCAGTGCTGAACGGTAGCCTCAGGATCTCCCCTGTCAATTCCGCTTAGATTGCTTCCGCCAAACTCCCCTACAAAATAGGGCTTGCAATAGTCCTTCATTATCTCGTACAAACCATCCAAAGTAGTGACTATCTCAGGCGTATACATATGAATCTGCCCGAAATCTATCTCCGGCAATCTCCAGATATCCTTAGGGAAATTTCCGAAATAGCTTGTGGTTATTAAATGCTGGTAGGGGTCAAGCGTCTTTATATACTGCGCCATCTCTTTCTGCCAGGCGATATCCAATTTTGAATCATAATTATCGGTCAAAGTCACTTCGTTCCATAATTCCCAAGCCAGAAGATTGGTTGAATATCCCCAGCGCGCCATTATATAACGCATACGGTATCTAAACAACTTCTTGGCTTCTTCGTTCGTAAAAAATTCGTTCGATCTTTTGCACGGGCCGCCATTTTTGGCATTGTATGGATTATTTAACCATTCAGGGTCTATCCTTGCGCTAAGTTGTCCATGGTTGTTAAGGACTAATTGGAAATAGATATCGTATTTTTTGGCTAAATCAAAAATTTGATCGAGGATTTCGGCATTCTTTAAATTATAATTATTGAGCCCGTGGAATTGGCCGACGTCCAGCCATTCGATGGCACACTGCCAACTTGACATCCAGACCCTCGACCAGTTGTATCTATTTTCCCACATCTTCAAGAAATAATAATCGTAGGCTTCAACCGATGAAGCCCATGCAACGTTCTGGCCTATTGGATAATAGAATTCGCCACTATCAAATTCAAAATATAAAGGGTCTCTTTTGCTTATGCGCACAAAACCCTTTTTTGCAGCGGGCAGGCATTCAAAACTAAATAGCTCTGATTTAGAAGCACCTTTTGGATTTTTGACTTCAACCTGATAACTCCATTTACCTGTGACAAGCGGGGTAAATCTTATTTTCCAAACGGCATCCTTAATATTGACGCCGTCAACTGTGCCTGAATGAAAGTATCCCGGCATAATAAATTTTTCATCAGCGGGCGAAATAAAAGTACCTGTTAAGTTTATATCTTCGGGATTATATGGATATTGATAGGTACCTTCAAAATCGATTGTCAATTCAAATTTTTCATACTGCTGAACTTCTACTTTCTCCGGCTTTACGGAAATTACCTTAGGCGGCTTGTAATCTGCGACCTGTATGATATTCTGGACACTCTTGATCCTGGGGGTTTTTTCCAGACGGATGTTGTCGAAATAAATGTTGCCTTTATCACCAACATCATCGGGATAAATGATAAACATAACACGCCAGGCGATTGTCCCAGGCCTTAAAGAATAATTATAGCGCCAATCGCTTGTAGGAGATTTAAAATCCTCTGCCCTTAAGTTAAAAGAAACATCTTTGTTCATACCCTTCTTGATCGTCTCTGTGCTGCTTTCACAGAATTCGTCGGTATAAAGCACCAAAGCCAACTCAAACGGCAAGCCATCATTATAGATATCCAGAATAACCTTCTCTGTGGAATCGATATCAACTGCTGTCTGTTCCTTCTCTAAGACGATGCCTTTAGAGGGCGTCTGTTTGCCCTCCGGACCAAAGCTGACTTTAACCGCCCTTTCTCCTTCGGTCTTATGTTCGGTACTTAATGATAATTCGCCTTTGTCGCCCCATTTAGCAATACTCCATTGCGCTTTCGAATCCAAACCATCCCACAGAACTGTCTCGATTTGCTCTTGCGCGAAGACATAATTACCCGAAATCAATAACGAAATTAAAAACGCTGCCCAAAATAATTTTTTCATAAGTTCTTCACCCTCCAGCTAGCACCGATAATTCCGGCGTCCTCACCTAATTTACCTGAAACTATTTTTACTCCCCTAATTGCTTCTTTGAAAGCCCTTGCTTTTACCGTTTCTTTAATCTTATCAAAAAGTAGTCGACCCGCTTTGGTCATTCCTCCGGATAGTACCACAATCTCTGGATTTAGCGCGTTAACGATATTCGCGATAGCAACGCCTAAATAAAACCCGGCTTCATCTAAAATACGCTTTGATATAACGTCGCCCATTTTAGCGGCTTGATAAATCTTAGCTGCTGTAATTTTTTCTTTCGTTGATTTAAAAACCTTGGATTTTATTCCCTTTTTTAATGTTTGCTTCATCCTTCTCGCAACAGCTGTGGCTGAAGCATAAAGTTCAAGACAACCCCTATTCCCACATTTGCATTTTGGACCTTTTGGATTTATTGAGACGTGGCCAAATTCGCTGGCAAAACCATCTTTTCCTTTCCAGAGTTTTTTATTGAGTATTAAAGCACTACCAATGCCTGTCCCTAAAGTGAGCAACACCATACTGGAAGCACCTTTTCCTGCGCCTTGCCAATTTTCTCCTAAACCAGCGCAGTTGGCATCGTTCTCTAAATATACGGGCAAATTAAATCTTCTCTTTACAATTTCTCTCAAAGGCACGTTCTTCCAGTCAGGCAAATTAGGAGGCGATAATACAATCCCTTTTTTGCTGTCTAAAGGCCCTGGGCAACCTATGCCTATTCCCTTTATAGTATATTTCGAATTTTTGATAACGGAGTCAATGGCTTTTAGAAAACGGACAATAACTACCTTTTTTCCTTGTTCTTTTAAAGTAGGAAGTCTTTTCTTAAGCAATATTTTTCCTTTGTCGTCAACAACACCTAACCGGATATTTGTGCCCCCAATGTCAATGCCCAGATAACAACTACTCTTCCTGCCTTTCATAACTAGAAACTGTGTTTCTTAATAAATTTGATGAGGTCGTCGAGTTCAGCTTCAGCCATAGAAATACAGGTATCGGCGCAACCATAATACAAGCGCAAAGTGTCGTCTAATACCACGGCCGAACTTGGAAAAATAACGTTCGGCACATCGCCAACTCGCTCATAGAGCTCTGTTGGCGCAAGTAAATAGTCACGAGTACGGTAAAGCACCTTCCATGGTTTGTCCAAATCGAGCAAGGCTCCTCCTGCATAGTAAATATAACCGTTACAGCTCGTCCATACACCGTGATAGATGAGCAGCCATCCTTCCTTGGTCTCAATCGGCACCGGCCCAGGTCCCACCTTCGTAGACTGCCATCCGTCTTTTGGACCAAAGACAAATCGGTGGCATCCCCAGTGTATTAGGTCGGGGCTACTGGCGAAGAAGATATCGCCAAACGGTGTATGACCTACGTCACTCGGTCGATGTAACATAGCATATTTTCCGTTAATCTTCCGCGGAAAGAGCGCGCAGTTGCGATTGAAGGGAGGCAGAGGATTTTCCATCTGCCTAAAAGTTTTGAAATCTTTCGTGGCAGCTAAACCGATACATGGCCCCTGGGGCCCAGCGTTGCACCAAGTTACATAATAAGCATCTTCAATTTTTGTCACTCGCGGGTCATAGCTAAGTTTGGCTACGTAGAACTCTGGATTATCGCTCTGCATTTTGATGGGCTCAGGGTCAATTTCCCAATCGATGCCATCTTTGCTTCTGCCGACGTGAAGAGTGTAACTCATATCTTGTTCATCGACGCGAAAAACTCCAGCGTAGCTATCTCTAAAGCGCACTATAGCACTATTGTGTATGCTATTCGCCCGCGGTACCGCTTTGGCAGTAATGATGGGATTTCCTTTGTAGCGTTTAAACACTATCTCGTTAGCCATCTCTTGCCTCTCTTTTTATAATTTTATAACGGCGGCCTCTTGCCTTTTAAACAGATATCGATTAAATCGGCTATCTTAGCAGTAGCTAAACACATACATTGATCGGCACCGCCGTAATAAATTTTTACTGTGCCATCCGGCTCCGGAATAGCACCGCAAGTAAATACAACGTTATGTACATATCCAACTCTCTCATAGATTTCATCAGGGCCGAGTATGAACTGGTCCGCTATCCCAATAATTTTAGCGGGATTATTTAAGTCATGCAATGCGCATCCAAGTCTGTAAGTCATACCATCCATAGTCCATGTCACACCGTGATATATCGACAACCAACCCTTCGGTGTTTCAATAGGAGGCGCACCTGGACCAATTTTATGATCTTCCCATATATGCTTTCCATAAGGGGCCATAAGTAGCTCTTGCTTCCCCCAATGGATGAGGTCCTGCGAATAGGATATCCAGATGCTCAAAGTGTGAGCGACATTTGGACGTTCTAAACGGACATATTTGCCATTTATCTTTTTAGGAAATAAAACCGAATTTCGGTAATCTACGGTTGTTGTCAGAGCTACCTTTTCAAATTTTTCGAAATCTTTTGTCTTAGCTAAGCCGATTCTCATTCCATATCTCGAATAGGCGCTATAGAAGATATAATAGGTATCCCCAATTCGAGTAATCCTCGGGTCCTCAATTCCCCTTTCTTCGTACATCTTAAAAGGTCCCTTATCTGCTGCAACCATAACCGGCTTTGGCCTGACGGTGAAATCATAACCATCGTTGCTTTCCGCAAGACCAAATACGGAATTCCCATTTAACAGAAGTACTCTGAGTAATAAGATATATTTTCCTTTATACTTAGCGGCTCCTGAATTATATACCGCGTCACAGGGATAAGGGACATCTTCTTTCGTCAAGATTGGATTTTTTTCATACTTTTTACATACTATTCTCATTTTACCTCCTCTTCTTATACCATTTGGCAACGATTTCCTGGGCGGGTTTATTCTGAACTACGAAACCGCGATTATTAGGTCCGCCCATTCTCTCATTTGTGCCCCAATACCACCAATATACTCCATAAAACCAGGGCTTATCCCAAAAAGTCTCCAAAAGTGCCTCAAAGCAGTCGGCCTGAAGTTGGAGGTCAATTTCTTTACCTGCCCCATGCTCCCAAGGAGTTTTGGCAGCACCTGTTGAACTTTTGTAACCTATCTCTGCAAAAATAACCGGCTTATTAAGCCTCTTCTGCCAATCCTCAATTTCCTCAAGGTGTTTCTTCCAACCCCCCTTTAAATCTTCTAATGTAGGTTTTTCCTTATCGCTCAAAGGAAAATACGGGTCCAGGCCAACATAATCTAATTCATCCCAAAATTTTATTAATAGATATTCTTCGTTCCAATTAGCAGCGTATGTAATAGGTCCCTTATAAATCTCTCGGACATTCTTAATAACTACCTTCCTCCAAAGTTCTGGTTGCCAAACCGCAGGTATCGTAAGCTCTGTCCCAATACAAAATAATTCCACGTTGTACTCTTGGGCCATCTTGGCATAATGGACGATAAAATCTTTATAACTATTAAACCAGGCCTGCCAATCCTCGGCTTTAGAAAAATCTACATCCCCTCTCCAAAAACCACCTCGCCAATCGAATACATCCACTTGCGGCTTTAACATAACCTTCAACCCCAATTTATGTGCCTGTTGAATCGCGTGGATTACGCTTTCATCGGTGGGGGTCTTTTGGCTCGGTTTTATTTCTGTCGAATTAATGGTATCCTGATACCACGTTGCGTGAATCCCAACCCACTGGGTTCCAGTTTTAGCCAAATTGCTTAAGGATATATCTGAAAAAGCAGCTCCATAAGCTGTTCTATTCCAAGTAACGTACGTCATTCCCTTCTGAAATTGCGGACAGAATGCAGGTTTTGGGGGCATCGGTGGTTTCTTAATAAACCTCATACAAAATGGAACTAAACAAAACAATAAAAGTATAAGTAAAATAATTACAATAAGAAACACCCTTCGAGAAGTCATAAAAATTCTCCTTTCGAATCATTAATATAGTGGTCAGCGCCTCCTTTGTAAAGAGGCGCTGACCTATAAAATGCTATTCTAACCTGACGTTATCGAGATAAATCTTGCCCTTATAAGCAGGCTTATTAGATTCAACCCTTATTGTTAATTTCCTAACGTCTTTTCTGAAGTCCTCGGTTACAACCGTCCTCCTCCAATCTTCGCTACCTGGCTTTAAATTAGCAGAGATGGTCGTCGTTTGTCCAGGCGTCAACATTATAGACCTAGCCATCTCTGTCCATTTCCAATCTTCGCCAACTGTAAGCACGATTTTTCCTCTCAAGCCAACTGGAGCCTCTTTTGGTAGATAGACATCTACAGATATTTTTCCATATGGTGTCCAATCAAAATACTCCACTACCTCTGCTACGGCTCCATTCCATTTGCCACCTGGAAAGTCGGTTGAGATCGCTAAAGAGCCCTTCCCTTCTGAGGCAAAATCTTTCGAAATTGCTATCTCTCTCCCGACCATGTCTTCCTGCTCTAATGCCCACTCTGGAATCTCCCAACCCTGAGTACCCGTCTCAAACCCGAATAAAACCTTCCCGGCTGCTAAACAAAAGCTCGACAATGAAAGAACCACCCCCATTGTCAAAAGAACAACTGCTGCTTTTTTCATGCCACTTCCCCCCTTCCCAATTTATTTCTTCCTCACCCAATTTGTTACTTTAACCTCTTATACCAGTTTGCCAAAATCGGTTCTGCCTCTTTGTCTTTAATAGTAAAACTCAAGGGACTCTCTATCTCTCTCGGAAAAGTATTCCACCAGTACATACCTTTAAACCAACCTCTTTTCCTCAAAACAGTCAAAGCCGCATCAAGGCAATCTGCCTGCTCTGTCTGGTCCTCAATCTTAGATGGAATCTCCCACGGCCTTTTATTTACTCCATCAGCGCTGGCATATCCAATTTCGGTGAAAATCACCGGCTTTTTTATATTCTTCTCTTTAAGCCAATTTTCAATTTCATTCGCCCATTTAGTCCATCCGTTGATTAATTCGTCTTTGCTGGGATTATTTTTAGACGTCAAAGGAAAATAAGCGTCGATTCCCACAAAATCCAGCTCATTCCAAAATGACACATCTTTATATTCATCCCAATTTGCAGCATAAGTAATAGGGCCTTTATAGACTTTTCTTATATCCTTGATAATCTGCCTCCACTCTTTTTCCCATCTCGAATACGTTGTGTTTGATAACTCCGTCCCTATACAAAACATCTCCACATTATATTTCGATGCGAACTTAGCATATCGCAAAATGAATTCGTTATAATTCTTAAACCACTCTTCACTACCTGGGATATCGCCCCTGAACTCACCTGTCTGAACATCGATATGTGGCTTTAACATAACCTTCATACCCAAAGAATGGATTTTATTTATTGCGTGGCTCAATGCTTCATCGACCGGCGTCCTGCCACCTTGTGGGCTTTCAGGATACATTTTATCCGACTCCAATGTATCCTGAAACCAATTTACTAAAAGAGAGATATGCTTTATATTCTTAGCTTTTAAATATTCCAATATCGCATCGGATTCTTTTGTGGCCAACTCGTTTTCGTGATAGGAACTATACGACATCCCTTTATGAAATTCGCTTTTGGTAATTTTACCAGGCGAAGGAAGCGGTTCTTCCAGGACTAATTTTATCGCTTCCTTGAGTTTCCTTTCAGGGAAGACTTCTTCTATCGGTTTATCATCAGGATTTAATTCCTTAGGACCGTACATTTCAAGTTCCCACATCGAGAACCCCCAATCAGGATTAGACCTTTTTAGGCCGATTATCTTGACGTAGCGAGCGGTCGTCTGCGGCAAATCAATCTCATCGATACCGCCGTCTTGGTCTTTTAATAACGCCTCACTTTTCCATGTTGTCGCATCATCAGACAATAAAATTTCATAATCAACCGCATAAGCCCGCTCCCAATGAATAATTATTTTGGAAATCGTCTTAGGTCTTCCAAAGTCAAAATAAATCCACTCATTATCTCGACCGTTAAGCGGCGACCAACGTGTATCGAAATTGCCATCTACGGGAGCCATCGGGTCCTCAGGTGGTGCCCAATCAGGCGTATCGTCAAAAGAAGAAACAGCAGCTGATTCGACTTTTAAATAAACTAAACCAGTTTGTACCTCTTCGGCAGATAGATTAAAATTTAACGCAGCACAAAATATAAAAATTAAAAATAAAATATGTCCCATTCTATACACCAAGTTAATCGGTCTTGAATCTGATATTGTCTATATAAATAGTTGCGATTTTAAAATCGCTTGGATAATATACGAGGATGAATAATCTTTTAATATCGTTGACATCCTTTATATATGTGGAATGCCTCCAGTGGGTCTGCTTACTTTTAAAATCATATGTCCTTAAATCGAAGGCGATATCTTTATTCCAGCCCCTCTTGACCGATTTTGTTAACGATTCGTAATAGGTTCGTTGTCTGCCCGTATCAAAACCTAAAGCAACTTCCAAATTGTAGAAAGAGTTATTATAAATATCTAAAACAACCTCCGAATTGGACAGGTCTAATTTAGCTTCTTTGTAAAATGCTATTTTTTCTATCCCTTCTTTAGAGGACTTTTTAAAATCTACTTTAAGGGAGCGCGTTCCCTCAGAATAATAATTAGGGACGATCGAAAGTTCGGCCTTTCCGGTATTTTCCCAATTCGTAGAGCGGAATTCATTCTCCTTCTCAAAACCCTCCCAGACTAAAATATTAGCTCCTGTTGCAATGAAGGTGACTGTAGTAATTAAAAATAAAATTATAAAATAGGCTGCGAACCTAACCATATTCTACCGCTTCACCTCCAGCCACGCCCATTGAGTAGCATCGTCTTCCTTCTGTCCCGACCAAATTATATGGTTCCATGTACCCCCATCCGAATCTTTATCGCAGATCGAGAAATTCACTCTTAACGATTTGCCTTCGTCCAATTTTAATCCATAAAGAGTTTCTATTGGGATCGAGGCCTCAATGAGATAGCCGCTTTTTTTGGACTCGGTTAAAATTTTAGAAGCAACTTTGGCGATGTCGGCAACAAACCTGGCATTGTAATTGCGATACGCATAAACTTGTGGCTTGGAATCTTTACCTGTAGGCGCAAAATTTATCTGATAACAGTTTGGGTTAAAGGGCATATTGTTAAATTCGCTAGCTTCGCCTTTGGTATCAATCCAGAACTCCACGGCATCGTCCCGCCATATGTCTATACCCCTCTGTTTTCCTATAACCACATCATCTTGAACTACGGCGGCAAAATAGAGATTGATATCGTCGAAAAGAAGATAGAATCTGCCACTACAATCAGAATTGTTGGCTATGTCCCCTCTATTAACAAAACTATCGCCTTGACCTATAAAAGCCCTCTGTTCCTCATTAAATTTGTTTAATGACCAATCGCCTAAATCACCGTCTATCTTTATCGGTCCTTTTGCCTTTTTAATAACCATCTTCTTGAGCGAATGGCTGAATTTGCTTGGAGCAGTAGAAATTAAGCGCGGCTGTTTTTTGCTTTCTGATTTTTGCTCTTTCAATTTAATCTTTAAAGCCAAATCTTTTTTAAAGGACGGCGGTTTAAATTCCAATCCATTATTTTGCGATTTTATCTCTTTCGAACCGATTACTTCGCCCCGATAGGTATCCCAAAATTCAATAATATATTTACCCTCATCCATCCCATCTACCCTAATGAGCACCTCATTTATCAAGGGAGGCTCGGGTCGTTGAGGTTCATATTTTGTCGACTTTAAATCATAAATCCAAAGCAGGGCTTCCTGAGGATTAATCAATCCCTGGGCGTATATCGGAGTTTTATAACCGTTAATCTCCGCCATAACTTTCGCGATATCGAATCGATAGTTCTTGGAACGCCTGTCTTCGCCTTTTGCAAACTCCGCCAATGCCTTCCAATGATAATATAACTTTTTAGGATGAATGTAGGAATCCCACCACCACGGCATCGAATTGCCTGCAGAAGGCACAACAAATTGCGACCACATGGCCGCGTGTATATTAGTGCCCTCGGGGTCCTCCTCATCAACGCCATCCGCCGTGCCCCTGCCTGCCTCTGCAACAAAATATGGTTTGTTAAAACCGCTCATAAGCTTATAAGCGCCATTTAACGCTTCTACTATATCGGGTGAATACATATGAAATTGGGTGAAATCTATCTTGGGTATTTCCCAGACTTTATTGTTTAAGCTATAATCGTATAACGTGCCCGCATAACTGGTTGTAACTAAGTGTCTTGCAGGATCTATATCTTTTATAAATTGCACCATCTCTTTATGCCACGCCGCATCTTTCTCTATATCTAAATCGTCAATAAATGTAATCTCATTCCAGAGTTCCCACGCTAAAATATTGGGGCTATATCCCCAGCGGGCAATTATGTAACGAAGCCTGTTTTTAAAGTATTTTTTCGCTGTTGAGTCAGTGAAAAAATCGAACGGCTTTTTGCAGGGCCCTCCGTTTTTTACATTATAGGGATTCTCAGACCATTGTGGATTTACTTTAGTGCTTAATTGTCCGTGATGGTTCAAGACTAATTGAATGTAAAGTCCATTAGTTTTTGCCAACTCAAGGATTTTATCCAACTTATCAGCTTTTCGTAAGCTATATACCCCTAAGCCCTGATAATCCTTACCCGTCCATTCCAACGCAACTTCCCAGTTGGACATCCAAACCCTTGACCAGTTTTCGCCAACTTTGTTCATCTCCGAAAAATATCTCTTAAAACCCGACAAATTCGCCCAGCAGACATTCTGGCCTAATGGATAATAAAACTCCCCGTTGTCAAATTCAAAGTATAAAGGGTCTTTTTTACTTACTCGTACAAACCCCTTTTGCGAAGAAGGTAAACAATTAAATGTCCTTATTTTAGTCTTATCTTGGCCTAAAGGGGTCTTCAAAAAAACGCTATATTGCCAAGCCCCTTCCTGTGTGGGACTAAACCTAATTTTCCAAACCGGGTTAATATAGTTTTTACCTTCGAGTTGCGCCGAATACAAAAAGCCGGGGACATCTATTTTTTCATTCGTCGGGCTTGTAAATGTAGCTTTTAAATCTATCTGTTCGGGGTCAAATGGATTCTTGTAGGATGCTTCTAAATCTATGGTAAGTTCGAATTTCTCGTATGTTGGAATATCCAGGGAGTTCTCGGTTGACGAAAGTATCTTAGTTGCGCTAACCTCCTGGGCTTCAGCAAGTTTAAAAATAGTAAAATTTTTAACTAACTTGTGTTTTAACTTAAATCTTATATTATCAATGTAGATAGATTCTGGTTTCTTGCGAATAGTTTTATAAACTAAGATGAATACCCGCCTGACTTTCTGTTGGTTAGGTAGTCGACGTTCATATTCCCAATTAGATACTTGAGATTTAAACATCGTCGTATTCAAATCGAAAGTGATATCTTTATTCCACCCTTGCTTTAAATCTATTTGCATCGATTCATAATATGTCCAATCGATGCCAGTATCAAAACCGATTGCAACTGTGGCCCCTGGTGAAGACGTCACAAAGATATCTAAAACTACAACGTTATCGGTGAGATCCAGATTATCTGTGCGGTAGAAAGCGACCTTGTCTTTCCAACCAATGATGTCTTCTTTGATATCTACTTTAAGGGATTGTTCTCCGTCGGTAACTTGTTCCTTAGAAATGGATAACTGAGCCTTACGAACATTTTCCCAATCAGCCAAAGCCCAGGATAACCTCTTGCCTTCAAAAGTTTCCCAAACAAAATCTGTCTGGGCAAATGAAAGGCCCATCATAATAAAGGAAAGAAAAACAATCAAAGTTTTTTTCATACAATGTTCATTTAAATCTTATGTTATCAATATAAACGATCTGCTCTGTCATCCTGGAAGGACGATACACAAGGATGTGGACACGCCTTATATCCTCTCTGTCAGCTAAGGCCTGCGTATATTTCCAATCGCTTGCACGACATTTAAAGTTGGTTGCGCCCAAATTGAATGTCACGTCTTTATTCCAACCACCTTTCATTGTCTTCTGAATAGATTCATAATAAGTCCAACCGCTGCCAGCATCAAACCCAACCGCTACCGCTATCCCGGTAGACGCTGGACTAAATACGTCCATAACCATATCTGCCTCAGCAAGATTAATATAATCCTCTTTCGAAAAAACGACTTTATTTTTCCAGTCTATCGCCTCTTCTTTCATTACAACTTTAAGCGAACGTTTGCCCTCCGATACATTTTCGCTGTCAAAAGAAAGTTCTACCTGACCAACGTTCTCCCATGTTGCGGACACCCAATCATCGAGCGTGCCCTCGAAACCTTCCCAGACCAAGTCTTCTGCATTAATGCCAACTAACTGGAAGCCAAAAAACAGCACGGTCATCAACGCCAAAGATAAAAAAAGATACCTCATTTAACTCCTCCTTTCATTGTTAACGTTCTGCAAGACTTTCTCACAACAAGTTCCGTTGGCAGGACTATTTTCTCCGGGCGTCTTATCTTCTTCTTAATCCTCTGGATGAGCCTTCTTACGCCAAGCCTACCCATCTCTTCCTTTCGAACTCTAACAGTGGTAAGCGGTGGATGTATCTGCGAACTCATATCGATATCGTCAAAGCCAGCTATGCTTATATCGCCAGGAATTCTTAAACCTCCATCTTGAATTGCAGCCATTGCACGAATAGCTATTAAATCGTTGCAAGTAAAAACAGCGGTGGGTGGCTTGGATGATTTGAGTATCTTTTCCATTATCCCGTAGCCATTCCAGAGTAACCCCGTCTGCACATAATCTTCGTTATATTCCAAATGATATTTCTTAAGAGCTATTTTATATCCTTCGAACCTTTCCATAAATGAACCATGTTCGAGAGAAGCCCCGATGAAACCGATCTTTTTGTGGCCTAGGTCTATTAAATACTTCATAATTTCGGCTGTGCCATTAAGGTTATCGGTAACTATTGAATCTATACCCGAGCCTTCGATGTAGTGGTCGACCAATACGATGGGAATATCTTTCGTTTTTAATTCGGAGATAAAACTATGGGGCATCTCGCCAACTAGAAGTAAGCCGTCGACTTTCCTTTCCTCGATAAGTTTAAAAGTGGTTGGTTCAAACATCAATTTCTCGTCTAAAATTTGATAGATTAAATTATAGCCTTGAGACCTGCTTTCCTCTTCCACTCCGCCGAAGACGTAAGAATAAAAAGTGTTGGAAAGAATAGGATGATGCTCCCTGGAAATCACAAAACCTATATTATCTGTCTTAAGCTTAGCTACCCCCTTAATACCGGGTACTTGATGAGTGATAAATGTCCCTTTGCCTGGAATCCTATAAAGCACCCCATCATTTACCAATTCAAATATGGCTTTCCTCACAGTGATTTGACTGATGTTGTATAGTTCACAAAGTTTCTTCTCAGAAGGAATGCCATCGCCTTCTTTCTTTTCCCCGCTTTTAATCTGATCTTCTATTATCTTCTTTAACTGTTTGTAAAGCGGCGTTGCAGAATCCTTGTCTACCTTCTTTTCCATTTTTATATACCTTGGTATACCTGGTTATAATTATACTTCTTAGCCACTAATTGTCAAGAGAGAAATTTGTCAATTTAATGGATAAATTTGCTCCATGCAAAAATTAGGGACAGTTCTTATTTCTAAAATAAAAAGATACCATATATATTTCATTCGGCTATTGATGTTATTTTACATTATGTGTTATAATACGACGCTAACAGAAATTAAAGGAGGCAGTTATGACAGCGTTTCAGATTAAAGAAGATGAATTTATAATACACCATTACAATCAAAAGAAGTCTTTTGCAAGTTTTCTGCCAGCGATAGCAGGCATTTGGGGTAAGCCGTTATGGGTTTATTATGTCAACCACGCTCAATGCATATCAAGTTTTGGAACCAACGACAAAAATGGAGCTATAACGGAGTTCCTTGCCGCAAATAAGGCATACAGGTCGACGCCGCTCCAAGGCTTCAGGACATTCCTGAAAATCCGCAGACCAAACAAATGCGTCTTTCATGAACCCTTCTGTTGTATACCGACTAACGATGACATAAAACAAACGATGTATGTCAAACCAGATTCAATAAGGATTGTAGAGGAGAACAAAAAGATCGGCATAAACTCTTCAGTTCAATATTTTACTTTGCCTAACGAGGACGTCCCCACGCTAGCACGTATTTTAACGTTGGAAAATAAATCCGGGAAAGATCTTGACATCGAACTCCTGGATGGACTGCCGTTAATACAGCCCTACGGGATAACGAACTTCATGTTGAAGAATATGAGCAGGCTTTCAGAAGGATGGTTCAGCGGCGTTCAATATAGCAAAAATAAAAAGATACCCATATTTAAACTTCAGGTCGAACCCAAAGACGTGGTTGAGATCACTGCCGTGCGGAAAGGTAATTTCTATTGCGGATTCTGGTTCGATAAAGGGGGGCGCTCTTTTGCTCCGTGCGTTGTTGAACCGGACGACATCTTCGACCACTGCAATGACTTCTGTTATCCTGTAAACTTCTTCAAAGATGCCGTCTTCAATTATAACAAGGAACTTACGGCGAGCAATAAAAGCCCTTCCGCAATGGGCTATATCAGGACAAAACTAAGGAATAACAAGGTATTTAACTATTATTCTGCAATCGGAAATATCGACGATATCTCGCTACTTGAAGGATTCGCCAAACGGATTTCCGAAAAAGGTTTTTTTGAAAAGAAGACATTGGAGAACTCGGAATTAATCAAAAGAATAACTCATAACATCTTTACGAAGAGTTCCTCGCCACCTTTCGATTCTTATGCTCGGCAGACATATCTTGACAACATCCTGAGGGGAGGCTTGCCAATCTCTCTGGAAACTCATAAACAACCCAAGGTCTGTTACGTATTTTCCAGAATCCATGGGGATATGGAAAGGGAATATAACGACTTTGAGATTGCACCAACTTACTTTTCTCAAGGTTCTGGAAATTACAGGGATGTCTGCCAGAATAGAAGATGCGATATTTTTTTCAACACCGATATATATAACCAATCCCTGAAGTCGTTTTACAACCTAATACAGCTCGACGGCTTCAATCCCTTAAAAATTAAGGGCACCAAGTACATTATTAGACGGCTAGATAAGATTGAGAAGATCTGTAACGACAAGAATTTAAAGTCGTTTTTGTCAAAACCTTTTAGTATCGGCTCGCTCTTCCTTTTCATCGATAAAAACAGAATTAAAATCGACCTAACCAGAGAAGCTCTTCTGAAGGAGATTCTATCGATATCCGACGAAATTGAGGAATCTGAATTTGGAGAGGGCTACTGGAGTGATCACTGGCATTATAACACAGATTTACTGGAGAGCTTCAGGGCGGTTTATCCTGATAAACTTGAAGAGACGCTTTTCTCTGAAAACGATTATACTTTCCATGACACCCACATATACGTAAAGCCACGTTCCGAAAAATTCGTCTTATGGCACGGGAAACCGCGGCAAAACGACCCATTATCCCAGGACGGCGAAAAGAAGAAAATTATCGAATCGAGAAAAGTTTTCAAAAAAATGGTTCGCACCGCGCATGGCCGCGGCAAGGTCTACCACACCAGCCTTTTCGTGAAACTGCTTAGCATAATCGCAAATAAGTATGCGTCGCTTGATCCCTTCGGCATTGGAATTGAAATGGAAACCGGAAAGCCGAACTGGTGCGATGCACTGAATGGACTTCCAGGGCTCTTTGGCTCCTCCTCCTGTGAAAGCTTCGAACTGAAGAGGCTTATATCATTACTAAGGGATATAGTCAATGAGCTCGGCATTAATACTAACAAGCCGATCAAACTGCCTGCGGAACTCTTTGAATTTATTAATGAATTGAAAAATGAAACGGATAAATTTAGGTATGATTTTACGTTTTGGGACGCCACCCATAATATGAAGGAGGAATACAGAGAAAAAGTCAAATTCGGCCTTTCAGGTAAAGAGAAAGAAATCGTTTTGTCTAGTGTAATTGAAATGCTTGATAAGTTTACTAAAAAAATAGATAAAGGTTTATCAAAAATCGTAAATCGTAAAACCGGACTCTGTTATTCCCATTTTATCAACGAGGTTGTGAAATATAAGCCGATGAAAGGCAAAAATTCGAAAGGGTTCCCCTTAATAAGACCTCTAAAATTTAAACAACGTCCGCTGGTATATTATCTTGAGGGAATAGTCCATAGCCTAAAAGTAAATAGGCAGCAGGCCAAGCAAATCTATAATGCTATTTTGAAAAGTGACTTATACGACTCTAACCTGAAGATGTACAAGGTCAACGAGCCGCTTAAGGATGTCGGTGTCGAAATCGGCCGCGCAAAAATTTTTACTCCTGGCTGGCTCGAGAACGAATCGATATGGCTCCATATGGAGTATAAATACCTACTTGAACTCTTAAACAGCGACTGCGAAGACGAATTCTTCAGAGAAATGAGAAGGTGTTTGATTCCATTCATGAACCCCAGCGTCTATGGCAGAAGTACCCTTGAAAATGTCTCATTTTTGGTCAGCAGCGCCCACCCTGATAAGAACTTATGGGGAAATGGATTCGTATCAAGGTTGTCCGGTGCCACTGGGGAGTTTGTCAATATGTGGGCCATCATAACCGCTGGAAAGAGACCGTTTATGCTTGATGAGGAGGGAAAGGTTTACCTGAAGTTCAATCCTCGCCTGCCAAATTGGCTATTTACCACAAAGGATGAAAATGTCGTCTTTTATCCTAAAACGGGTAGACCAGTTGATGTAGTAATTCCCAAAAATTCCTTTGCCTTCAATTTTCTTAGTAACGTAATGGTCATTTATAGGAACGCGCATAGAAAAAATACCACTGATAAAAACGAGGTTAAACCTGTCAGGCATGTCATATTTACCTCCGAAGGTAAAAGAATCGCAATTGACTCCGATATTATACCCGAACCATATAGTTTAGCGATAAGAAAAGGCGAGGTTAAAAAAATTGAAATCGATTTAGGGTAAGATGTTCGATGCTAAAGGAGAGAGGCAAATGAAAGTTGCCTTTGATAGTAAAAGTTTAATTATCGATGGAAAAAGGAAATTACTATTCGGCGGCGAAATACATTATTTCAGGATACCGCCTTCTTTATGGCGCGACCGCCTTGAAAAGATAAAAAGATGCGGATGTAACTTCGTATCGACTTACATCCCCTGGAATTTTCACGAACCCGTACCGGGAAATATCATCTGGGATGGAGATAGGGATTTAAGAAAATTTTTACGGATATGCTTGGACCTCGAACTGTACGTAATTATAAAACCAGGACCTTACATCTGCGCGGAGTGGGATTTCGGCGGTTTTCCAGATTGGCTTCTGGGAAAAAATTATAAACTTCGATTACCTGACAAACAATACTATGACCTTGTCAGGAAATGGTACGTAGCTGTCGCGGATGTCATAAAACCATTTTTAATAACCAATGGCGGCAATATCGTCCTTATACAAATTGAGAATGAGTATGACCATTTGATAGAGATGTCGGAAGAGTTCACCATATCAAAGTCAGAAGCACGCGAATACCTGCTCACGTTGCTTGAGATAGCAAGAGAAGTCGGCATCGACATACCAGCCTTCACAAACGAAGGCAGATGCATCCTAGGAACTGAGATCATAAACACCTACACTTACTACCCGAATATACCATTGATATGGATGTGGGAATTCAACGATTTTGACCGGAAAATCGAAGAGAGTAAGAAGCTACAGCCCGATAAACCTTTAATGATAATGGAACTAGAAACTGGTTGGTTTGCTCAGTTTGGACAGCCGCTATACGAGGTTGAACTTGAGCTTACCGAAGCAATAACTAAATCTATCATTACTTATGGAGCTGCTGTCGTGAATTACTATATGCTTGCCGGAGGCACTACTTTTCCCTACTGGCACTCAAAAGGAGATTACGGCGGTATCGGCACTTGCACAACCTTTGATTTCGGAGGTGTGCCTATAAGAGAATGGGGCGATATTAATAGAAAATACCATTTCCTACGCAATACTGGTTATTTTCTGAAGACGTTCAAGGATTTTCTATTTGAAAGCGATTATGATTATAACCTTGCGGAAGTAACTAAGGGTTGGGACGACGTCAATAGATTATATCTCAAAGGGTCTAAAAAGATAAGTTCTGGCGTAGATACGTTCGAGAATATAAAGGTGCTCCAAAGGTGCAATGATAGAGCGGGATTCATTCTGGCAAGAAATTTGGAAAATGAGGCAAGGGATATCATCATAAAATATACGATTCCTGGAAAGCGCGACAAAAGATGTCTGCCGATAGACGGCGTTTTAAGGCTCCCCCCAAAAGTTTCACTCTTATTACCTCTTGAAATAGAGATAAAAAATTCCGGGATGAAAATATTACACTCGACCTCTGAACTGGTCGCCATAAATGAGTTGGATGATAAGATATTTGTCTACATGAGGGGCAGAATAGATATTAGTGGTGAATTGGTCCTTAGCAATAAAGACGATATAAAACAGATCAAGGGAAAACTAAAAGTGTCCAATTATAGCAGCGGACTGAAGATTAACTATTCCCATCGAAACGACGTTATATTTAAGGCTGGAAACGTAATGTTTATCATTTATAGAGACCCGAATATTGAAAAATTGTGGTTGGAGGACGACTTGATTATCAATACCGATTTTGAATATCTGAAAGAAATCGGTTCGACCGCTAAGAGTAAAAAGCTATATTTCATAACTAAACCCGGCGATGTTCTCTCGACCTCTTTATATTCTGCAAAGAAAGTGAAAAAAATTATAATCGATAAAAAAGGGGTGGGTTTCAGCCAAGATAATAAAACGGGATTCATAAATTTTACCTGTAGTATAAAAGATACCCTCCCGCTAAAAACAAAATGGCTGGATGATTGGAAATACAAGGCGGATTCGGCGGAAAAGGAACCCGGATATAACGACAGCGACTGGCAGACCGTCGAAACTAATATTTCATTGGAAGGCGCCGGTTTTATTAAACACGGATATTACTGGTACCGCACTGCCTTCGATGTCCCAAACGGCTTTACTGATTTTAGGATTAAGGCAAACACCAATAAAATGGACCGTTTTACGTTGTACGTCAACGGCATATTTAAATGGATAGGTATAGGTTCACCCGAGCTCGATATCAACGAATTAATTAGGCCCGGCAAAAATGTTATAATCATCTGCTATGACAACGCATTCCATACAAAAGCTCATCCTCACGAAGGGCCTGTCCAGAAGCTGAGCGGATTATTTTATCCCGTTGAGATTTCAGGTAAATGCAGCGGTAGGGATTACAAAAAAGAACTTGTTGCATGGAAGGTAAAACAAGGATTGACCGGAGACAACTTGGGATACGCAGGCTTAAACTACAACGACAAAGATTGGACAGTAGCAGAAGAATCGTCGAAGTACATAATCCAGCAGGAACTGGGCAACTTGATATGGTTCAGGCGATGGTTTTCGTATTCCCTACGGAAAGGTTGGGTAGCTCCCGTATATTTAAATATCACTGAACTACGCGACAGATGTTTGATATACATAAATGGGGAACTAATCGGTAAATATGAAGACATTGGTCCCCAACACAAGTTTTATATACCGGAGAATATGCTGAGGGAAAAAAATCTAATAACGCTGCTAATGGAAGGCCCAGGATTTCATCCGGTCAAACAATTTGGATTCATTCCCGCATATTTTAAAGAACCTAAACTGGGCTGTTATTACAACGCGAAAAATGTGGAGATGGAACTTACGTTTTAATCAAAAATAGGGACGGTTCTAATTATCTCTGGTTATCAAAAAATAGAACCGTCCCTATTTTTGGTAGCCCCAACGGGAGTCGAACCCGTGTTTTATGGCTGAGAACCACACGTCCTAGGCCACTAGACGATGGGGCCGAAGTTTAAAACTTTACCTTCTCTTCTCGACGGGTGTGCGCTGATTTATATGCGGCATCGATTATAGCCGTGGCCTTTCGAACCTCATCTAATTTCACAATAGGACGCGCCCGATGAACTAAAACATTATAAAAATTCTCGTAGAATTTCTCCCAGTAACTCGGCTCCAGTTCATACGTGCGCTCGTGTTCTTCGCCTTTTATCACCGTCCTCACTCTAATCGGATGTCCGCCGTTTTCGCACAGCACCGCTCCCTTCGTCCCTAATATATACCAACGTGGAAGGTTATATCTTGAAACCTGGCTCACCTCAAGATGAGCGGTAGTGCCTCCTCTAAATCTAATTAGCAATTTAAAATAATCCTCGACCTCCCTCGACCACAATACGGATTTTGTATCGCACCAAACTGAAATTGGCTCTCTCTCAACCAAACATAATATCTGGTCAATTATATGCGAGCCGAAATCGTATAGGACACCACCGCCATAAACCTTTTTATATCTCCAAGCCGGATTAAATTCTTTTACCCCATAATTTTTTAAGGAACCAAATGAGGTCGCACGTGATTCAATAGTAAATGGTTCGCCGATTAAATTGCTTTTTAATATTTTCTTTATAGTAAGGAAGTCACCGTCGAACCTGCGGCTCTGAAAAACCGTAAGATATACCTTTTTCTTTTTTGCCAGCGCAATTAATTTATTGACTTCCCTTAAGGTCATGGCCATTGGCTTTTCAATGACGCAGTGTTTG